>Ga0255345_1000980_pt1 | contig 44612 bp, 48 predicted proteins | sample wastewater_treat_6_FD_192415 | JGI IMG/M metagenome (GOLD analysis project Ga0255345, IMG submission 192415) | Wastewater microbial communities from Lulu Island WWTP, Vancouver, Canada - plant20 | ecosystem: Engineered > WWTP > Wastewater > Unclassified | place: Canada: Vancouver, British...
GCCAAAAATACATAAAAGAATTTTTTCATGCATCCCCCTTTTTTGTTAAAATTTCAGTGATATTTTCCATTTATGCATTCTTTTGTCAACCTTGTTTACTATTTCGCAAAATTATTTGGCAATAACATCCTCTTGACAAAATTTTTAATTATATGTTATAGTGCTTCTATGATAAAACCTTATACGAAAAACGGTTTATCAAAAAATGGTGGTTTGTTCCCAACTATTAAAGATATCGCGGTGAAGGCACATGTGTCCATAGGCACAGTATCCTGTGTATTGAATAACAAGGTTGGTAGCATACGGATTAGTGAGAAAACACGTAAACGCGTACTTCGCATTGCAGAGGAACTTAATTACAGACCTAATGTTCTTGCCCAATCTCTAAGAACTCAAAAAAGCCATACAATAGGTGTGTATCTTAGGTATATGGTCGACGTTCATACAGCAACTATACTTCATCATATGATTGTTGAGGCAAGTTCACGCAACTACCGCCTGGTGCTGTCTGTACTTGAAGAAAAAATAAATCAGCCTGAGGTCTTAAGACAGGTGTTTTTCAAAGGAAGTGTTGATGGCTTAATCATCATAGAACTGGAGGATATAGTAACTGATACCGTCGTAGGTACCCTGCTCAAGGATGGTTTGAAAGTAGCGCTTATTGACCGACATATTCAAGGATTACCAGTTATATCTGTTCTTTCGGACAATGAACAGGGTGGTTTTTTGGTTACAGAATATCTGCTTAGATTAGGACATAGGAGAATCGGATTTCTCTCAGGGCAGCGAGGAAATGTATATAAACAAAGATTAAGTGGCGCAACCCGGGCTTTTCACGAAAAGGGAATGGAGATGGATAATAGATTGGTTGTGCAAGTAGATAATACCAATCCTTTTCATCTCTCTCGTGCCGGATATAAGGGAGGAATTGAAATGCTCAAGTTAAAACCACGACCCACAGCAGTTGCGGTCTTTGGTGATGTTTTTGCCCTCGGAGCCATGAGAGCGTTTCAAGAAGCAGGGTTAAAAATACCCGATGATCTTGTGCTCACAGGTTTTGACAATACCCTTAGCCTGACAGAATATACCTGTCCACCACTGACTACAGTCCAGCAAAACACCACAGGAATGGGACGGTCGAGTATCCGTCTCTTGCTCGATAGTATTGAAGGCAAAATACACGTTCCTGATGAAGGGCAGGCAACTTTCTTTAAGCCAAGACTTATCGTGCGCGAATCAAGCGGTGATAGCAAACATTTGAGAAAACAAGAAAATGAATAATAGAAATTCAGGAGAAATAGCAGGGTGGATATATCCTGTGGAAGGGAATTCCAGACCTGTTTATATAGAGATGAATCATATCGCTCTTTTTACTTTCTGGGATAATCCTGAAAGGGAGTGATAGGAACACAAAAGGGGATAAAACAATGAAAATAAAAAAAATAATTGGTAAATCCTCTGCCTTCACATTAATAGAGTTATTAGTTGTGATAGCAATCATAGCAATTCTTGCAGCAATGCTATTACCTACATTAAGCAAAGCAAGGGAAAAAGCAAGGCAGGTGGTGTGTATGAATAACTTAAAACAACTTGGTACGGCTTTTATGTTTTATTTTCAGGATTGGAATGAGTATTTTCCTATGACTTGGGATGGAAATCTTTATTGGCATTTACAAATTGGACCATATATCAGCAGAATTACTGGAACAGGGTGGGAGGAATATCAAAAACGGCCAACAGTTTTACTCTGTCCCTCTGACAAGAAGATGCTTGCGAAATTCTCCAATGCTCCAAGAGGGGGGATAAGTTATGGAATGAACTATTATCTTGGAATAAACTATAACCCTGATCCTCCTTCTCGTCGGTTTCATAAACTCTCTGAAATAAAAAAGCCTTCGAAATTTGTTCTACTTGGCGAAACTGATTACAATTATATTTTGGCCGGATATTCTCAGGCTACGCTTCATTCCTACACCGGTCCCTATCCTTCAGGTTTGCCCTACTATCACGGAGGAGGGAATAATTTTCTATTTTTAGATGGACATGTTGAGTGGTTAAATTACATAAAAAGTTATTTAGAAGACAAAGAAATGTGGGCCCCTTGGATACCATAAAAAGGAGGAAAAAAAATGACTAAAAGGAGCATAATAAGTAGAAAGTTAATTATTTTATTTAGTTGTATAGGAACATTCTTTTTGTTTTTCCTGGCAAGAGAAGGACTGGGAGAAACCCCCACTCAAAAAGTAGTATTCCATACTGGGTTTGAAGAACTCAAGGGCTGGAATTGTTGGCCAAAAGGGAAAGAATTTGAGATAGATAAAAATGTTTTCAGAGAAGGACAGAGTTCTCTCAAGATTTCGGACAAAGATATTGTTGTTTATACTTATATTCAAGTTAAGGAAAACACGAACTATCAGGTTAACTTCTGGTATAGAACCAAGGAAGTTACAGGTGAAATTGGTCTCAATCTGAATTTTAACAAAAAGGGCGGCGGTAATGGTAGTGCAGGGTATAAATATATTCCCATTTCTTCTGTATCAAACAAAGAATGGGAAAAATTTTCTGTTGAATTTACCACCCCACCAGAAACATTTATGTGCCAGTTCGGTTTTCTTTCAAAAGCATCTGGCACTATTTGGATTGATGAGTTAACAATATATGAGGGCACAGAGAAAAAACAAGTTTCAGAAATTGAGGATACAAAAAATAAGACAGGGGAAATATCTTCTTACGGAAATCTGATTAAAAATTCCGGTTTTGAGATAGATGATAATCATGATGGTTTTCCAGATAACTGGAGTACCTGGATTAAAGATTCGAACGCAAGTTGGTGCATAGATAAAGAGGTATCCCATACGGGTAAATCTTCGTTAAAAATTCAAGCAGAGGTACCTGGAAGATATTTTGTCGTTCAAAGAATTACTGGTTTACAACCTGGAAAAACTTACTTGCTCAAATTCTGGGTAAAAACAGAGAATTTAGAGGGAGATGCTGCGGTTACCTGTGATTATGGCCCGGTAGCAGCTAAACCCAGACCATATGTTTCGTTATTAAAGATGCAGGGCAGCAAAGATTGGAAGGAGTTTACCAATTACTCCACTGTTCCTATTGGATCAACTTGGGCTGATATTTGCTTAATCCATACAAAAGGCACGATCTGGTTTGATGATATAGAATTCAAGATGGTAGATGAAGAATAAAATGAAAATATTGAAATTTTTAGTACTTTCTCTTATGTTTAGCTTTATATCTTTGTTGGGAGAAAATGGAACAGCAGAAGTTATCTTAGAAAATCCCTTCTTAAAAATAATGGTAACTGAACAGGGTGGGAAAGTTTCATCCTTTTACGATAAAACGAAGGGAAAAGAGTTAGTCAGGATAGGAAACTCCCAATGGGATGGTTTTTGTAAAGACAGAATTAAAGAGTATAACGGGGAAATCATCAAAGAAAACTATTCTCTTGAAAAGAAAGAAACTGACAATCAAATAATAGTTAAAGCAAGGTTTTCTGCTTCTTCAGGAAAATTAAAAGATTTGCAAATAGAAAAAACCTATACCTTGCCTAAGGACAAGAGGTTCTTAAGAATAGATTATTCTATTAAATCCAGTATAAAAAGAGAACCAATTTCACTCTGGGTTCATAATTTTTTGCCCTTTGGCATCACAAATCTTAAGGGTTACTTTTTTCAAAAAGAGGGGAAAATAGGAATAAGCAAGAAAGGCGGTGATGTGTACATCTTCGAACCTGGTAATTCTTGGTTTGGAGTAATTGATAAAGAAGGAGAAGGAATAATAGCAATATTAGAAAAGGAAAAGATAAGTTATTATTATTACTGGTTAGCAGGAAATGATGCCACTTTTGAATGGGTTTATAACCCTATAGATTTCGACCACAATAAAAATTGGCAAACTACTTACTTCCTTTCTCCTATTGATACAAAAATAGGTGAAGTAAACAATGACCTGCCTGATTTGAAAGAGGTGTACCATGCACTTGCTTCCATTGAAAAAGAAGGGGGTTCTTTAAAAATTACAAAGGGTCCACAATCTTTTATAAAACCCTTGATTACTACTACTCCTACTTTGCCGCCGGGTCGTTCCGGATTTCTATTTACTGATAACATACAACATATTGCCTATGTCAGTTCAGATATGCCCACGATGATTTCATTTAAATGTATTAACCCTGAGCATAAACCATATCTTTTTTTAGAAATCCCGGAGGAAATTAAACTTCTTTCAGGAATGAGGAATATTAGTTTCTTAAATGTGGAAAAAACTGAGAGACAAGGTAGGTCCTATAATAGGTATAAAATCCTGGTGGGAGATCCTGCTGGTTGGATAAGACTTTTCTGGTCCACTACTTTAAATCCTGGAGAAAAGTTCAAGGGCTATTATTGGGCAGAATGGGACAAAGGAAGGCAGAAAGAGCAAGAGCTTCCCATAGAAACCATCAATATTAAAAAAATAAGACCTCCTAAGAAACTTTTTATCTATCTGTCTATTCCTTCTGATTTGGCGGCTGAGTGGCCCGACTATAATGATTTCTGTAGTTTAGGTTTTAATACCCTTGACTTCTGGCCATACACCAGAAACGGTTCTCTCTGGGGAATGAGTCTCTTGGAAACCATTTTGACAAAAACAAAAGACAAAAACATTACCTTGGCCGCCTGGCCCGGTGAATGGTGGTGGCCCGAGGCACAGAAAAATGACCCAGATGCACAGGCAGTATTAATCACAGGAGAAAAAACTCAAATTCTTTGTCCTTCTTATCGAGGATCACATTTTAAAGAATTGGTTGAACATGGAAAATTTTTGATCGATAAGAAAATTATGTTGCATGTATTTGATCCAGAAATATACAGAGATGCTGAGAAAATATGTTTCTGTTCTCGTTGCAAAAACGGGTTTAAGGAATTTTTAAAGAAGAATTATCCTAAAATATCCTATATTGATCCAATGGTGTTTGAAAAAAAATCAGATATTTACCCTGATCTTCACACCTCTTGGTTAGATTATAAAAGTAGCCTCTACGCCGGTATCTTCGCTGAATATCGTGAGGAGATTGAGAAACACATAAAAACAACTAATATCAATCAACCATTTTTGATGGAAGTTTATTCAACATATCACAAAGATATACCTTCGTTCTACGGATATAAGGATTATCGCCAATCGCCTATTTACATAAAAACCATGGAGGATCCTGTGAAATTAGGTCGATATTTTGAGTATATCGCACCCATGATTTATATTGACATCTATGCTAATTTTGGTGACTATGATATGCTACTGCCTTGGAAAGATATCAGTTCTTTGCATGCCAACGTCGGTGAAAAAGTAAAAATTGTTCCAATTTTGAGTGCAGGCTTCCCGTTTTGTGCTTATGACTCTGACATTTCTGCGGAAATGATAAAGTGGCAAATTTTAGAAACTGTAGCAAGTGGTGCAAAAGGATTCGGCTTTTGGGGTTGTTGTCCAATAGATGCATTGGATATGAAATATATTGCAGAATCTATAGAAATATTGTTGCCGGTTGAAGATATCATCTTTGAAGGAACACCAATTTCAGAAGTAAAACTAACTGACATTAACGGAAATACTTTCGTTAAAGGAGTAGAGTCCGGTAAAGGCGCAGTGATTTTGATCTCTGAATATTCTTTCCAGCCCAAGGAGGCCAAGATAAAGTACAATGTAAAAGAGGATGTAAAGGTAATAGATTTATCGACCTTCAAACAGGTTGGGGAATTAACTCCTTTAGAACCTGTTTTTACTGTAACTCTTGATAAAGAAAGAGCAAAACTATTTTTCATTGGAAAAACACTGGGTAGTCCTAAAAAGTAGAACTATTAAAATATTATTGCAATATTTTGGTCTCAATACCAGTTAATAATGGGCGCCGTGGTTTTTCTTTACCATTTGTGATAACCTTTATCCGTACCTTTCTTTCATAACTCACGTGCATCTTCGTTTAAACTGCGGACCATTAACCCAAGTTCCGCACTTTTCATGCTTAAAGGTGCGTAAACATTGAGATTCTTCAAAAAATTCTACACTATTTTTCTATTGTTAGTGTCCATTGTTTTTTGGGTTTTATAATTTCTTTTGGTATATTCAATAACGAGTAAATTTTGATATGTTCTGGTTCAAGACGTGTGGCTTTACGAATCTTCAGTGTTATGCCTTTATCTGTAGGTAATACCACTGTCCCTATCTGATGGGTCCTCAGTTTTTCTCTTACTGTTTCCCAGCGAATATACTAACCATGATCCCTTAATGTTTTTTCTATTGCCACCAGTAAATGATACGCCAGAATACAAAGAAAAATATGTGTCTCCACTCTGTGTTGCAATTGGTGGAATATCGGCCTCTCTGCCAATGGACTTTTCATCGCACGAAAACCAGATTCTGCCCTGGTCAGCATCATATATGTTCTCCATATTTCTTCAGCATCCATATCACTTCGGTCGGTCTTAAGAATATAACAACCATCAATATCTTCGGCTCGCTTCTTTTTATCCCCCACTAAACTACAAACAATGGTTTTGCTATCCGACAAATATTCCAACCTGTAATGCCTCGCAACTCGACTGTAACGCTCCTTCAACCTCCCAATCGCTTGCTGAATCTCTCCCTCTCCCTTTATCCTTCCACCCCTTATTCGCTTCCTCAACTTCTCTACTTCTTTTAACAACATCCCTTCAAAACGCTCCCTAATAGCCCTGTCTTTCTGACAACGTGCATCACTTGTCTGATTCTCCTCTAACTTTACCCGCTTGTCCAGAATATCCAGCATATATGAAAATGATTTCACATCACTCTGGTTCCTCTTGAATATTCCATGGGCTATAGGAAATCCTTCTTCTCCTATCACAAGCCCCACTACTACCTGCTTGCAATCAGACCTCCCATCACGAGAATATCCCTTCTATGCCTTTTCATTACACTTCGCATTCCCTTCAAAATATGTAGAGTCAGATTATAAAACAAAACTGTCTTGTTTAAGTTAAAAAGACATCGCTCCTGTTTCGTCAATAACCCTTCTATCTTTTCTCTGTTTGGATGTAATCTGTCTAACATACGATATAACCGATCTTCCGCAATCCCCTTACACAACATCTTAAGTATGTCTTCTATCGCAACCCTCAGAAACCAATCAGCCATCGCCCTCTCTGACCCAGAAGCAATTAACCGATTAAGCACCATCCCACAAATAAGTATCTCCCCATCTCGATTAAATCCACATCCCTCTAAGATCTCCCCTGTCTCCAATCGCTGCCACATTTCATACCCTACATATACACACCCAGCTTCCTTTATTTCCTCCATCTCTATCTTGCTCGTCCTTACAGATACTACCTCTTCACATTTTTTATAGACCATGTCTTCCTGATATATTTTAATAATCCTTATCCCAGAATCATCATAACTCCTTCATCTTCAACAACCTATGAGAATCTCTATATCTAAATCTTACCTTCACTTACTAAAAACCGCGGAACTTGGGTTAGGAGAAAAATGAAAGATAGAATATGGAATAAAAGGAGATATTGTAGAGTGATTACTATTTATTAACCTTTGATTTTTCTCAAATTTGTAATAAAATGCTTTAACTGAAAAAGAAAAAGTATAAAAACAAAAGTGAGGTCTTAAATGGATTTCATTAAAAGGATATTGCTAATTCTTATAGCAACTGTTATATCTATATCAGCAGCAGAAAATAAAACTTCAATTCAACTGCCATCTCCTGAAACAAAAGGAAAGATTTCTGTTGAAGAATCACTCGCAAAAAGAAGAAGTGTGAGAAACTATCAAAACATTCCACTGAGTATAAAAGAACTCAGCCAGATTCTCTGGGCAGCACAGGGTATTACCGCGAAATGGGGAGGAAGAACAGCACCATCTGCTGGTGCAACCTATCCACTTGAGATATATGTTGCTGCGGGAAGGGTTGAAAAGATTGAACCTGGTCTTTATCACTATATTCCTTCTTCCCACGAACTTGATAGTATCTTAAAGGGCGATATAAGAGACAAACTTTGCGCTGCCTGCCTTGGTCAACAAAGCGTAAAAAAAGCACCAGTAATAATAATTATTGCTGCTAATTTTTCCAGGACAGAAAAAAGATACAGAGAAAGGGCAACCCAATATGTTTATATTGAAGTGGGTCATGCAGGACAAAATATTTATCTGCAGGCAGAATCTCTGGGTCTTGGGACAGTAGCAATAGGTGCTTTTGAAGAAAACCAATTAAAAGAAATATTAAAAATAAATGAACAGGTAGTGTATATTATGCCTGTTGGAAAAAAATAAAAAGGAAAAACAATGACTGATAGGGAATGCTTTTATGCATCAATGAATTATCAGGGAAGAGATCGTCATCCATACTGGGATCTATTTGGACCATGGCAAGAAACCCTCGAAATATGGAAAAAACAGGGATATGACGGCAGGGATGATTTTGGTACTGATAAACTTGTTCAGATTCAACATATATTCGACCCATTTCCCCAATTTGAGAGAAAGATAATATCAGAAACTGACAGATACAGAATTTTCTTAAATGAGGATGGCGTACTTATGAAGGAATTCAAAGAAAGAAAAAAAAGTTCTATGCCACAGTTTATAAAATTCCCTGTTGAAACAAAACAGGAATTCAGACAGTTCTGGGAGCAAAGGATGAAGTCAGACATTGCATTGAGAATTGGAAACAACTGGAAAGAAAAACTTATTGATGCAGAAAAAAGCAATTGCCCTTTTTTTATTACTGCAGATAGATGGACTGGTTTTTTTGGGCCTTTAAGAAATCTTGTTGGTATTGAAAAACTTTGCACATTATTTTATGATGAACCAGTATTTGTTGAGGAAATCATGGAGGGATTTCTACACCATATAATAACAACAATGAAGCAGGTTCTTGATGTTGTTCATGTTGATATATTTATACTATGGGAGGATATGGCATATCATTCAGGCCCGCTTATTTCGCCAGATATGGTCAAAAAATATATGCTTCCGAGATATAAAAAACTCGTTGAATTTTTGAAAAACTATGGGAAAAAGGTTTCTTTTGTTGCTCTCGACAGTGATGGAAATGTTGATTCACTGATTCCGATATGGATTGATGGAGGAATTGACATCATTTATCCTTTTGAGGTACAAGCCGGAATGGATGTTGTATCTCTCAGAAAAAAATATGGGAAGTCCCTGAGAATGTGGGGTGGTTTTGATAAAAGAATAATTGCAAAAAGCATCCAGGCAATAGACGAAGAAGCAAAAAGATTAACAGGACTTGTTGAAGAAGGCGGTTATATATGTGGAATGGATCATAGTGCTCCGCCTGATATTTCTTTTTCAAATTTCAAACATTTTATGAAAAGGATGAAGGAAATAAGCAAAAAATAATCCTGTAAGGAGGTTCTATATGGCAAAAAAATATATTGAAAGAGGCCTTACAAACCTTGTAAGGGCAAGGCCAGTTATAATAGTTGTGACCCTGCACCCTGATGAAACAGTTAATGCAGGAACATTTGGCTCATACACAAATGTTTCTGGTTCAGAGATTGGCATTGCCATTGGAAAACCATCCCATACCTACAAGAACATAAAAAGAACAGGTGAATTAACAATAAATGTTGTTACAAAGCCAATTGCCAGTGCTGCAGAAATATGCGGACAGGATTTGCCTGAAAATGAAAGTGAAATAAAAAAGGCATGTCTCAATTGCGAACCATCAAAAAAGGTTTCGCCTCCTATAATCAAAGAAAGTGTTGCAAATCTTGAGTGTATATTTGTAAAAGAAACAGAGATAAACTATCATTCTTTTGTTATAGTACAATGCATAGCCGGACATATTGAGGAAAACTACATAGCAAAAGACGGTGGGCTTGATGTTGTAAAGGCACAGGCAATTTTTAACATTGGATACCCTGAACCAATCTATGCTATCCTTTCAAATCCTTTCAGGGTTAAAACGTGAATTCTATAGAAACATTGAAGAATATTCTTGAAACTAAAACAGGTTTGACAATAACTATTGAATTAACAAATAATAAAAAACAGATTCTCAAGATTAAATGTAGCGGGAAAGAAAGTAAAACACTTGAGGTTAATCCTATTTTTATTAATGCTCCAAATGAAGTAATCGAAGATATAGCAAACTTCATAAGCGGAAATAACAAAAAATCAAGTAAGTCCAGAATAATCAAATATGTAAGGACAACCCTATCTGAAAAAAACCAGGATATAAAAATAAAACTCAACCCCTTTGGAAATGTTTATAACCTCAATGATATTTTTGAAAAACTTAATAAACAGTATTTCAATGGTTTGATATCCAGCCGTATAACATTCGGCAGGAATCGACATAATTCAAGAAAAAGGTCTATTGTATTTGGTAATTACGACCCGCAAAAAAACATAATACGAATAAATAGAGCACTTGATAACCATAATATTCCTTATTTTTTTGTTGAATATATTGTTTTCCATGAAATGCTTCATGCCTGTATGTATTTTTCGGGTGTTTCAGCAATGTCAATGGGACATTCAAAAAGATTCAAATCAAAAGAAAAGATATACCCGCTTCTTAAAAAAGCAAAAAAATGGGAAAAGGATAACCTCAAAATATTTATAGGGAAAAATGAAAACATATAACATTCTGAACAGAAATGCAATAGACGAAATAGAAAAAATAGTAGGAAAGAAAAATATCATCACTGAAAGCGAGGGGTTTTTTAATTATAACCACGATGAATTTGCACTTGATGAAATAAAACACAATCCTGAAATTGTTGTAAAACCTTCAACCACTGAAGAAGTATCAGATGTTATGAAGATTGCAAGTAGAGAAAAATTTCCTGTTGTAGCAAGAGGTGGGGCAACAGGACTTGTGGGAGGATGCGTACCTTCATTTGGTGGAATTGTGATTAGTACTGAAAGGATGAATAGGATTATTGAGATTGATGAAGCAAACCTTATGGTTACACTTCAATCAGGATCTACGCTGCGAGATTTCTATTCTTCAATAAAAAGAAAAAAATTGTTTTTTCCGCCGCATCCTGGAGAAGAAAGTGCAACGATAGGTGGTGTCATAAGTACAAATGCAGGAGGAACAAGAGCAATAAAATATGGAACAATAAGAAACTTTACAAGATATGTCGAGGCAGTTCTTGCAGATGGAAGTATAATTACTTCTGGCGGAAAAGTTATCAAGGACAGTACAGGTTATAGTTTACTCCATCTTCTTATTGGTTCTGAAGGAACTCTTGGTATCATAACAAAGGCAGTGTTGAGTGTTTTACCAGAACCAGAAGATATGATTACCCTGATTATTCCATACAAAGATATCAAAACATGTCTTACAGGGGTCCCTTCAATATTAAAGTCATCAGTCAGACCTCTTGCAATTGAATTTATTGATAAAAAGGTTATTGAAATAGCACAAAAATATACAGGAAAACACTGGCCATCAATGCAAGGAGATATATTTTTGTTAATTATCCTTGAAGGTAATAAAGAAGAAATCGAAAAACACTGCGAAATAATCGCTGACATATGTCTCAATCAGGGTGCGATTGATGTTTTTATTGCAGATTCCCAGCAAAAACAAGATGATATCCTTTATGTAAGAAGCATGGTATATGAAGCATTAAAATTTGAGACAATCGAGATTCTTGATGTTTCGCTACCTCCAGATCAGATGGCAACGCACATTTCGTCTGTTGACAATATTTCTGCAAAGTATAATGTTTGGTTACCTACCTATGGACATGCAGGAGATGGCAATCTTCATACTCATATAATGAAGATTACTCCTGGGGGAGATAAGATTACCGACTGGAAAAATATTTTTATGGAAATAAGGAACGAGATAATCTTTGATGGGATACAAAAGGGCGGGAAAATTTCTGGAGAGCATGGAATTGGACTGATAAAAAAACAATATCTTGAGATGTGCCTTGGTAAAACCTCCATTGAAATTATGAAAAAAATCAAACAGGCATTTGATCCACTTTACATTCTAAATCCTGGCAAGATTTTTGACCCGGACTGAGTTTATATAGAAACAATTGCGTATCTGGCACTTAATTTTTTCACGTCTCTTCCTGCATAATAAACAAGAAGTCCAAGATTTTCATCAAGCATAATCCCACAGGGATGTCCAAAACTCCATGTTCCCATATCTTCCCAGTATTCAGCATAGGAACTTTCTCCTGATACCCCTTTTTCTTTTATTTCCTGATTCTCATAAATAACCATCTCATTTGCAATATCCCAGGTTTTACCCTTATCATAAGACATCACCAGCCGCATAGAACCAGGATGATGCCTGTGAACATAAAAACATAAAAGGCGTCCTTCAGTCAGTGGAATAGGCATTGCAATCTGACCCTGTATTCCTGTTGACTGTGGAACTGTCCAGGTAAGTGTATCAGGATTTCCATAAGCAATATGAATATCTATATCCTTTTCGTTTTCTCTGTCATATGTCCAGAACATTGATATAATCTTTCCTGAATCAACATCATAAGCATTTCTCTGATCCCAGTAAAAAATCTTGTTTTCAGGATGTCTGGCAACAGTAATAATCCTATCAAAGATTATTCCATCTTTACTGAAAAGAGCGCAGGCAGCGTGTAAAGAAGGACCAGATGGCTGTTCTGGCCCATATTTTTCAAAAAATACCAAATAACCATCTGGAACTTTTACCACTGGTCCTGTTAGTGCTGGCCCTTGCAGGTCTCCAATATCAATAGTCCTATAATTTTCCCATGTCTTTCCCATATCATATGAATCAACAAGAATTATCCTTGCTGGTAGTATTGTATCACTTGATGGGTTATATAGTTTTGACCCTTTTGTTCTGTCAAACCATGACAGGAAAGCAAAAAGATTACCATCTAGTTTTTCAGATAGTTCAACTGCTTTTATTTCTCCCTGTATTCCATCAAATACTGTTTGAAATCCAGAAAAAAGAATCCTCCACTCTGTACCATTTTCTGATTCAGCAATAATACCATTACCATCCGGAGATTCTTTTGTTGTCCCATTTCTGAAACTCGAAAATAACCTCTTTGTTGAATGTCTGAAAATACTTGTGCACATACACACATTTTTCTGATTGTTAAGTTTTTCAACGTCTAAAATGTATCCCTGGTTTATAAGTTTCATATATCCCTGTGAATTTTATTTTTTATTCGAAAATACCTCAGGATTTACAATGTTTGGTGGTATTTCTCCTCTAAAGAATGCAAGAATATTTTCTGCTGCCATTATTCCCATCTTTGTTCTGGTATCAGTTGTTGCACTGGCAATGTGAGGAAGAATCACCACATTATCCAGTTCTTTAAGCCCTTGCTCAATATCAGGCTCATTTTCGTACACATCAAGACCCGCGCCCCATATCATCTTATCTCTAAGTGCCTTAACCAGGGATTTTTCATCAACAATAGGACCTCTTGAGGTATTGATTAAAACCGCTGTTTTCTTCATAAGGGAAAATTCCCTTAACCCTATAAGATGTCGTGTCTCTGGCAAAAGAGGGATGTGAATAGAAATAAAATCAGAGTATTTCAAAAGTTCATCAAATTCAACGTATTGCGCACAGCATTCCTTTTCAAATTCAATGTTTCTTTTTATATCGTAATAAAGAATTTTCATTGAAAAACCTGCTGCTTTTTTCCCGAAATTAGTTCCTATTCTTCCTGCGCCGATTATTCCGAGTGTTCTTCCTGTAATATCAAGACCAAGAAAAAGTTCTGGCGCCCAGCCCTTAAACCTTCCTTGACGTGTAAATCTGTCTGCCTCCACAATTCTTCTTGCAACAGAAAAAAGAAGTGCCCAGGCAAGGTCTGCTGTGGCATCATTAAGAACCCCAGGCGTATTTGTTATAATAATTTTTCTCTTCGTTGCTGATACCACATCAATGTTGTTATAACCAACTGCATAGTTTGCAAAAATTTTACATTGAGGACCCGCTGCTTCAAAAACATCATCATCAATACTGTCTGTAAGAAGGCACAAAACAGCATTTTTTCCTTTTACTCTTTCAATAAGTTCTTCTTTTGAAAGAACCCTATCTTCTGTGTTAACCTCGACATCACAGTATCTTTCTAGCAGGTCAATAGCGCCGGGCACTACCCTTGTAATAAATACAGAGTGTTTTTTTTCCATCTGATTTCCTCTTTAAACCTGTTCAACAAGAAGCCATGCATCGTTAAGTACTCTCTTTGAATTTGAAATTACAATCTCAGGGTCTTCATTGTTTGCTGGTTTAACCTCAAAACTTACAATGGGTCTGTTCTTTTTTTCGAAGAATCCAATATCAACAAAAACCTGAAGAAATTCTGCGAGTTGGACAACATCATTTTGTCCACCTTGAAAACCAAACCTCGGATGAAAATCACCGTATAGTTGTGAATTCTTATCGCAAACACAATTCCCTATGTGAATATGGGAAATAAAATCCTTTACTGGAATAATTGATTGTGCAGGTGTTTCACCCAGAAGAGGTATATGACTTAAGTCAACAAGTAATCCAAAATTTTCATATTTCTTTCTGATTTTTTCAGCAAATTTTTTTGCAAGGTCTGCTGGACCAATTAAACTTTTCTTATCAATACTGTAATCAAAAACCTCAAGTTCTACCTTCATTGACCCCTTTTCTGCTGCATAGGCACATAGACGCTCTGTTGAATCAACAAGAAGATTAAAAGCATATTGTTTTTCGTGTTCCTTATATCTTCCGCTCAGGAATGAAAACCCCTCTGCTCCAAGTTCATACGCCTGGTCGATATTCTCTTTTATCAGAGAAATTGCCTCCTCTCTTTTTTTTAAATCCACATCATTTATGTTAAGTGACTTTGAAAGAAGAACTGGCTGAACACCATAAACAACATTCATATGTGCACAGGTCAATAAATCTCTTGCCTGTTTCCTTATTGTAGAATCTTTGATGTATGTTATTTCAACAGCATCAAAATACTCGTCAACCGCAATCTTTTTTAAGGTGTCAATAATCTTGTTTTCGTCCTTGCTTATTTCGGGAAAAGCCATAAAATGCACAATGCCAGGCCTGAAGAATCTTCTGAAATTATCCATCTTATACTCCATATGGATTGATTATTCTATTGAAATATTTTAATTTCTGTTTTAGGATAAATAAAATGTGTTTGCACGCACTAGTGATAAAGATACAGGAATATAATATCAAAACACAGAATAAAGTCAACCGATGGTAAGTATATATTCAACGTTTTTTGTTGAAAAGTATCAGGCAAAAAGAAAAAACATAATTTAGTTGAAAGTAGTAAGAAAAAAAATTAAAATAAGAATGCCGTTTATTTTACTCGATTCTCTGGCATAACCAGGGTTATGTGAATATAACAACGGAGGAATTATATGAAAAAAATGTGGTTGTTTTTTGCTGTCTTTGTTGCTATTCTGGCTGTTTCGTGTACAAAAAAAACGCAACAGGAAAATCAGAATCAATCCACTGGAAATCCAATTGAGCAATATGGTAGAGTAATGTCCAAAACAATGAAAACAGCCAAAGGTATGGACGCTGTCATGCCTGTCAAGCAACTTGTTGATTCATTCTATGCTCAGGAAGGAAGATATCCAGCATCCCTTCAAGAACTGATTGAAAAAAACTATGTAAAACAAATTCCTGAACCTCCAAAAGGTTATCAGTATAAATATAATCCTTCAACAGGAAAGGTATCTCTCGAGCAGATAAATCAATAATTTAAGATTGTATTGACTGAGGATAATAAAAAAGGGTATCGATAATTTATTTCTTTATTTTCTGCTAAAATACCAATCGTGTCCAGTGGTGCTGACAAAGATTTTTAATGTGGAAGAATCCTGATGACTGTAATATTTACAAGTTGTCCTTCAACAAACCACTTAACTGACCATACACCTGTCCCACCATAATTCACAAGTTCTTTTGCCTCATATTCCTGGCACCACACTGATACCTTTGCTTTTTGCTTGAGGTTTTTTTCTCTACACAGGGAACCATCAGGCGCAAACAACCTGAAAGTCAAATTTGTGCCTTCTTTATGCCTGAAATAACCAACAAAACATATATGCTCGGTAGATCTAAAATCATTCTTGATACCATCCCATTCATCATCATCAATCTTATTATCTTGATTTCTATCAACCCAGTAATTGCAGGCAAAAAAATCAGGATGAGATGGAGGGATATCCTGCATTATTGTGGCACAACCAGTCATAAAAGCCATAAGTAAAATTGCTGCCCATGGCACAAAGTTCAGGTACCTACCCCCACACCTTTTGTTTTGTAGCATGCAAATTATTTTTTTTGAAACATACTTTCAATCCACTGCTTTGCGATATCCTTAGCACCCAGTGCAAATGTAAGCGCTGCCCCAAAACATAGAGAAGCAAGCAAGATTATAAATACACTTGCTATAAATTCAGCAGCAATATTGAATTCTTGGATTGCGATAACAACACCAAAAACAACAATCGCAATCTGTGTGATTCTTGCGAGAAACTCTGCTTCTTTTATCCCTGCATTTGAAGCAGCAGTTAAAACAATGCCTCTAAATAGTTTTCCTATGAACAAAGATAGCACAAAGATAATTAAACCAATTATAAACCTCGGGATAAAACCGATTATTGCGTCTATCACAGAAGGAGGTAAACTCAGGCCCGCAACATTTATAGAAAGAAAGATGACCGTCAGGATCACAATCCAGTAAACAGCAATCCCTATAAGTTCTGATGCTGTTTTCTCAATCTTTCCTTTATCGAGAAAACTTTTTAGCCCTGATTCCTCAGAAAACTTATCAAGTTTTATCTTTTGCAGGCCTTTAACCACAAGGATATAAATCAGTTTAGCAATAAGCCACCCAATAATAAATGTTAATAGTGCAGCTAGAAGCCGTGCAAGACCAAGCCAGAAACTAGCACTCATCTGCCTTAATGGCCCAAATACTCCTTCGCTCTCCATAATCCTCCTTTGTTAATGCAAAAAGCATAAAACCTGATTAACTCATAAATATTATACCAATTCCAAAACAAAAATCAAACAGTATCGCCTTCTGTATCCTCGGAAAAAACATTTTTGTATCTCGGATGATGTTTTTCATAAAACTCCTTTAATCTTTGAACTGTAATGTGTGTGTATATCTGGGTTGTTGCAATATCGCTGTGTCCGAGCATCTCCTGGACGGTTCTTAAATCTGCTCCACGGTCGAGCATATGGGTTGCAAAACTATGCCTGAAGACATGGGGTGTAATTTTCTTATTGATGCCTGCAATTTTTGCATACTTTTTTACTATTCTTTCAACTGAACGAGTAGTCAGCCCATGATGTTTTTTATTAAGAAATACAAATCCTGGCCGCAAACCTCTCTTCTTGAAGTACTCAAAAAGATAATTCAAAGCATAAGAACCAATCGGTACAATCCTTTGTTTACCACCCTTTCCCTTAACCTTTATTGTTTCATCTGTGATATTGATATCTTCCATTTTCAGAGAAACAAGTTCCCCAACCCTGATACCTGATGAATAAAGAAGTTCCATCATTGCCCTGTCTCTTAAACCCATTTCACTATTATCATTGGCTGATTCAAGAATTTTCTCAATCTCCTGAATTGTAAGAAAAGATGGTAATCTTTCGGGAATCTTTGGAGATAGAATAAGAATCGTTGGATTTGTTTTTATATGTCCCCTTCTAACAAGAAAGCCAAAAAATGACTTTAAACATGCAACCTTCCTGCTGATACTTTTTGGATTATAATTTTTATCTTTCAGATAAAAGAGATATTTCCTTATAATCTCTCTATCAACTGATTCAAAATGATAATCAACGAAAGATAAAAACTGTTTGAGATCTGCTTTATATGCATATATGGTATGGGGAGAATAATTTCTTTGATATTCAATGTAATGTATAAAGTCCCTTAAAAGTTTCAGGGTTGTTTTTTTATCAACAGGCATTTTAATCAATTACACCTTTGGTTGAAGAAGTACCTTTATGTTCAACCTTAATTGCCTGTCTTAAAGCAAGCCCGAGCCCTTTGAAGGTTGCCTCACAGATGTGGTGGGTGTTTTCTCCTGAAAAAAGTCTCAGATGAAGAGTAATCCCAGAGTGATTGGCAAAACCTCTCATAAACTCCTGTAGGTTTTCAATATCTGAATATCCCGACTTATTCCTTATTACTGGTATTGAAAAACCGAGAAATGGTCTTCCAGAAATATCAAGAGATACCTGTATAAGTGTTTCATCCATTGGAATGACTATAAATCCAAATCTTGTTATACCTTTCCTATCACCAAGTGCCTTGTTAAATGCCTGCCCAAAACATATTCCCATATCTTCAACAAGATGATGATCATCAACATAAACATCGCCTGTTGCTTTAAGAACAATATCAAACCTTCCGAAAAATGAAAAAAGAGATAGCATATGAGACCAAAAACCCAGTGGGCAACAAATATCTGATTTTCCACTGCCATCAACGGTAATATTCAAATTAATAGATGTTTCCTTTGTATTACGGATTACAGATGCATGCCTTAATTTATTTTTATCTACCATTACGCCGCCTCGTAAATTGTTATCCTGTTTTTACCTTTTTCCTTTGACTGAAAAAGCGCATTGTCTGCATTTTTTATTATTTCTTCCCAGGTATCACCATGTTCTGGAAATGATGCTACTCCAAAACTTATCGTAATAAAAGCACTATTGTTTTCATCGAGGAGAAACTCATGTGAAACAACCCTTGTTTTTATTCTTTCAGCAACCCCATACGCATCTAAACTATCTGAAAATGGTAATAAATAAACAAACTCATCTCCGCCAAATCTGCAGATGATGTCTGATTCTCTCAACAGATTTTTGATAAGAGATGCAAGTTGAAAAAGTAAATTGTCTGTTAATGGATGCCCATACCTATCAACATAATACTTAAAATTATCAAGATCAGAAATAACTACAGCAATAGGAAAATGGTTTCTCTTTGCCTTTGAAAATTCTTCTCGTATTCTCTGTTGAAAATATCTTTTGTTATAAAGACCTGTAAGTGAATCAGTAATCGAAGCAAGAGCGATCTCTTGATGAAGAAGCGCGCTTTCAAATATTGATGAAACCTGTTTTGAAAATATTTCAACCGGTTCTTTTATATATTCAAAAAATTCCCTCTGCGGATTCTGAAGCCCAACAACAGAGGTTGCAACAATATGATTTTCGTTTGCAAATGGTACCACCGCAACTGTTGAATAATCATCGAGAGAATATCTTTTTATTATATCATCCACACATACCTTTGTTTCGTTATCTATTAGAGAAGAGTAAAATGTCTTGAAATAATGGGTACCACGACGCTTAATCTGTGGAACTGTATTTTTTCCACTACTTATAACGAACTCGCCATTTTTCGAAAATCTTTTTATTTCAGGGTCATTAATAATAAGCACTGCCTTATTCCCATTGAAAATTTTAATAAGAACATCAAGTATTTTTATAGAAAGATTTTCAATCTTCATTGTTGGCGACGCCTCCATCTGGAATTCATGGAAGGTTTTAAGATATTCATTATATTCAACCAATTCTTCGTAATAATGCTCAACAATGGTAAAAACAAAATAAAGCAACACTCCACATAAAAATATCAGCAACCATGCGGAATGAATAAGAGATCTTAAAGAGGTAAGCGGCTGCAAATAACCTGTATAGAATAAAATTAAGGATCCAACCAGAATAATTGAAGAGTATTTACAAATTTGCAGTAGTTTTTTTTCTTTTTCCATCGCAGGATACTCGTTAAAAATGGTGTACTGCCCTCGACATATCCAAATACGCTTTAATAAAGTCAGAAACAAGCATATAAAAGCGTACTATGTTTTTAATCCTATGTCAAAGAAGCCGATATTTCACTTTTGCAAGACACATTTAAAACGGAAACCAGGAAAGTATCTCTGAAACAACAAGATTATGCCCTTCTCTTGATGGGTGGTTTTTCCATGACATCAATGATTCAAGAGGAACTTTTGATTTTACAGCGTTTTTAAATGCAAGATAACTATCCGCGAGTCCAGTTTTTTCTTCAGAAGCAATCTTTTTAATAATTTCTGCTTGATATTCGAGATATCTTCCATTTTCCTGTTTTTTATCAACCACTGAAAAATCCCATGTTGGGGTAAGAAGTATAATACGCACATCTTTTTCCTTTGCCTGGTTTATCATATTCTTCCACGCAGTATAAACAAAACCTTCATCAGTGGTCCTATCATTAAGTCCATAATCAATCAGAACAAGTTCTGGCTTGTGGCATAAAACATCACCCGTAAACCTTTTTGCGCCCTGTATAGAATTCTCGCCGCCAATCGCGGTTACAATAACATTTATTACTGCAAAGGGAAACCTTTCTTTAAGTTTTATATGAAGAAGGTGAGGATAAGAATTAAAGGTATCTACGTAAGGAGTGGCAAAATACCCTGCGGGAACACTATGTCCATGACAGATAATATTAATGGTTTTGTTATTGGGCCATTGCTTTCTCAGAAGATTCACCAGACCCGCGAGATAGGTCTTTTTATCAGCAATTGGCATCGATTTTCTCCAATATTTTAACCTCAAATGGGTTAATCTCCCATGATGACTGGATTTCTCCTGTTTCGATGTTTTTCCACGACTGTCTTAAACTTATTGTGTCCTTCTCGTTCATAAAATTTGCAATAACAAGATAAAATCTATTGCTTACGTATGCTGTTAGAACAAGATTGGGCCATTTTCTCCCTGAAGTAATCGACTCGTCTTTTATATCCATAAAAACATGGGTCGATGGCTTTGTCATTTCTTTATAAAATTCAAAATAATGAAAATAATTTTCTATTGTTTTTGGATTACCGGGAACAGAATCCCATGGAGAATAAACAGGAAAATCATCTGGATGTTTTAGATAGTGTTGCTGAATTACATCAGGATGACTAACTGCAAGACTTCCCTTGTTATATTGTAGTTTTGTGCCCTTGTACATCTTGCCTCGTATTGGCCGGCCATGATATAAAACAGGAAACTGAAGATATGGGATTGTAAGAGCATAAATCTTATTCTGGTCCTCAACAGGAACCACGCGCCAATCAGGAATATAAAAAACAAATTCTGGAAGGCGTTTTACTGTTTTTCTCATAAGGTTCATATCTCTTATGCCTTCGCCGACATAAAGATAGTCCCAGCATTTAAAACGAGGTATAAAGGAAATATCAGGATTACAGAACTCCCAGGCATGAAGGGTAAAAATACCTCTATATCTCTTTACAATTGTGTAAATCTCCTGGATTAAATCTTCAAATGCTCCATGGACAGAATCTGATTCTTCAAATGCATTAATATGACCCTGTTTTTCTTCTGGAGGATCGAGAAACGCAAGGGGATCATAGCCAACGTCATCATAAAGTCCATCAATCTCATATCTATCAAATAATCTTTCAATATTATTCAAAAGAAATGCCCGCCAGTCAGGACTTCTCGGGGAACAAAGCGCATAATTAAAATAACCCTCATCAAGAGAAAGAACCTTTCCCTTGTAATATGAAAGCCATTCTGTCTTAAAATTCTTGCTTCTTCTATCATAATATCCACTTGAAATATAAGGAATAAATTTCAATCTGTTTTCGTGTGCAAGCGAAATCATCTTCCTGAATCCTTCTTCATTATTCGGGGTAAACTTATCGCCGTCAAAAATTTCTTCGGCATCATTCCACTCTTCGTGGAATTTAATCAATCCCATTCCCTTTTCTTTGTAAAATTTAAAGTTTTTCTCATCCTGCTCATCAGGCATCGGACATCTTTCTGCTGGATATTCTCCCCAGTTATACCAGATATGTCCTGGGATATAATCAACAAGAACCTTATGTGTTTCACATCTCCTGATAAGAAACCTTGCATCCCTCAAGTTTTCAAGACGTTTTCTTTCTACTGAATAATCCCACACCTTTAGTAAAGAATCCATATGCTATCTCCTATAAATTCATTGCCTCATCTATCATCGCAAAAAGGTTTTCTGGAGGCACATCCGCCTGAATTGTAATTCCTGTCTCAAGGATATATCCCCCATTCTTTCCCATATTTTCTTTAAGATGCCTTACCTCGTCTCTGACTTCTGCAGGACTCCCACATACAAGAAGGTCCTGAGTCCTTATTCCACCGCAAAAACATAGATCCATCCCGAATTCTTCTTTAAGATAATATATATCCATTGCTTCAGGTTGAATTGGATGAAGTATATCAAGCCCGATATCAATCAAATCTGGAATAATCGGGATTATATTTCCACAGGAATGATGAAATATTTTCTTCCCTTTTTTCTTTCCATAGGCATATATTTCTGAAACAAAATCTTTTATAAACTTCCGCCACAATTCAGGAGATATCAACATTGATTTTTGAATTCCATAGTCATCGCTTAATGCCACTGCCTCAAACTCAAATCTTTCAAAAAGAATTTCCATTGTTCCGAGTATATAATCAGTAAGCCCACGGAGAAGATCAAAAACAAAATTAGGGTTTTCGATAATATCGATAAGTATGTTCTGCATCCCTCTCATAAATGTCGCTCTTTCCCACAGATCTCCAATCCAGATAATCCTGTAATGACTTTTCTGTTGTTCACACCATTGTTCTATATTTTCAAACCTGTACGGCATACCTGGCTCTGGCATTCTATATCCAGAAAGGATCGGTTCTTTTAATACTGGTCCTATTGGAGCACCTCTGTCTATTGCATTTGTTGACCAGATAACCCCGAATTCATCAACTGCTGTTTTTCCAAATATCTGCGGGTCAGCATAGAGCGGTTTGATTGATTTTGGAGATGTCATCCTTATCGGAAGAGAAATTGCATCAGAAATTGGGGATCCATATTTTTGTTCCGCAATTTTCAATGAAACAGGAGAAAAAGGAAAATTGTATGGCACAGGCATCTCTTTATGATTAATAACAAGTTCTATCCATTTTTTATCATTGTTTGGTCTCATAGTTAATTAAGTTATCACAAGTTTTTCTGATCTCAAAATTTTAAAAATCTCTACTTTATGATATTCTAAAATATATGGTTCACAGTAAACTTGTAAATCTATTGAAACAAAAAAAACCGTCCATCGGTGGCTGGGTTAACCTGTGTGATCCTGGGGTTATAGTAATAATGGCACACGCAGGATATGACTGGCTTTTAATAGACAATGAACACCATCCATTCACAGAAAGCCAGATACAAACAATGATCCTTGCTTCGAAAGAAACAAACATTACACCAATAGTCAGGGTTAGAGGGAATGATGCCTCGCATATTAAATGGGTTCTTGATACAGGCGCAGGCGGGATTATGGTACCCATGCTCGAATCAGTGAATGATGTTAAAAAGGCAATATCATATTCTAAATATCCACCAACTGGAAATCGTGGTTATAGCCCTTTAAGGGCTACGGATTTTCTGGCATTCAAACAGGAATATGAACAAACAGCCAATGAAGAAGTTCTTTTGATATGCCAGATAGAACAAGTATCAGCAGTTGATGAAATAGAGGAAATTGTTAAACTTCAGGTTGATGGTGTATGGATAGGACAGGCAGATCTTTCGTTTTCCATGGGATACAAAGGAAACATGAAACATCCTGATGTACAAAAAGCAGTAGAAAAAGTAATAAGCGCTGCGAATAAACATAATAAACCATGGGGCACAACCACCGCAAACCAGGAGGATTTTAAGAAAAGGATTAACCAGGGCGCATTACTCCTGATATCAGGATCTGATTCAGGTTTTCTTACATCTGCAGCATATGAAAGAGTGCAACAGTGTCGCAGGATAATAGAGGTAAATGAAAACAGGGTTAAGATCTAACCTTAAAGTTATCCCCCCTGTTGTGAATTATCTGTTGCTGGTTCGAGAGATTTTATTTGGACAGTAATCCATAATATTATAGGATAGAACCTATGGAAAAAAAGAAACTTGAACAAATTCTCCGAAAATATAAGAATGAAGATATCTCTCTTCAAGATGTGCTTGAGGAATTAAAATTCCTTCCTTTTACAGATCTTGTCCATTCCAAGATTGACCATCACAGGACACTGCGTGTTGGTTTTCCAGAGATTATTTATGGAGAAAGTAAAAATATACATCATCTTATAACAATAATTTCTGAACTCCGGAAAAATTATAAAAACTTTATTGCAACGAGAATTTCCCGGCAACAGGCAGATGAGGTATTAAAAAAATATCCAGATTTGATTTATTTTCAGGATGCAAGAATCCTTACAGCTGAAACAAAAACAAATAAAAAGAAACAGGTATCTGTAATTTGCGCTGGAACATCTGATCATCCTGTTGCAGAAGAAGCAGCAATAACTCTTGAAATTCTTGGTATAGGCGTTGAAAGAGTTTATGATGTTGGAATAAGCGGTATCCATAGGGTCATCCCTTACTTAAAGAAAATAAATAGATGCAAGATCTTGATTGTTGTGGCTGGAATGGAAGGAGCACTTCCAGGAGTTATAGCAGGAATCACAGGAAAACCTGTTATTGGGGTACCAACATCTGTTGGTTATGGTACAAATCTTAAGGGATTTGCCCCGCTTTTAACAATGCTTAATAGTTGTGCTCCAAGTGTTGTTGTTGTGAATATTAACAATGGCTTTGGTGCTGCTTTTTTTGCATGGACTATATTACACCAATAAAATTTTTTATAATTTGAAAAAATGAATTAAACTATAAAGATCAACAAAGGAACCATATGTTAAAATTTTATTTATTGCCGGTTGTTGTTTTTTTCTTTTTGATGTGCGGCTGCGCATTTCTTCCATCTTATAGGGTAGAAAAAGAAGGTCGTGCGTTTATCACAGATTATCCATTGAACAGGATAGCCGTTGAAAAAGCAGTAAGCGAACATAGGTTGATGTATGGAATGACAATGGAGGAGGTTGTTAAAAGTTGGGGCAATCCTGATCTTGAACATGAACTAATTATAAATGGTAAGGTTTATTATTCCTGGCTATACAGAAAAAATAACCTTACCCGAATTCTTTATTTTAATCGCGGTATCCTTGTAGATATCCAATAGTATAATTGTCAAGTTAACCGCGATGGTTAATAAAAAGGCGCTCGGAAGCAGGAAAAGGGCTTAAAACCCTCTACTTTTTCCTTTACTAAATATATAATATTATGATTTTACCTGATAAATGGATATTAGAAAACGCCAGAAAAGGGTTGATTAAACCTTTCTTTAAGGCAAGGGTTGGAAAAGGAATTTTTAGTTCAGGAATTTCATCTTATGGGTATGATTTTGTTCTTGCGGATGAATTCAAAATCTTTACTGGTAAGAAACCGATTGATCCTAAAAATCCTGATCCTGATTCTTTTATTGATTTCAAGGGCAAGATTTGCGAAATACCACCGTCTTGTTTTGTACTTGGTAGAAGTGTTGAATACTTCAAGATTCCGAGAAATGTTCTGGGAATATGTTTCGGAAAATCAAGTTATGCACGATCAGGGATAATCGCTTATGTAACACCTCTCGAGCCTGAATGGGAAGGTCAGATTACTGTTATGATTGCAAATATAACCCCTGTTTCAAACAGGGTTTATGCTGGTGAAGGAATATGTCAGGTTATATTTCTAAAAGCAAATAGTATCTGCAAAAAATCTTATGCTGACAAAAAAGGTAAGTACCAAAAATCTAAAGGAATTATCTTCAGTAAGTAAAAAAACAAGTACTGAACTCGGAGTTGATATCCTGGAAAGAAAAAGAATAGAAAAAGTACTATCAAAACATCCTGTAAGGTTTATACAAAGGGTTTATACAATACGTGAAATTAAAAGTTTCCCTGAAAATAAGGAGATATACTATTCCATAGGATTTTCTCTGAAAGAAGCAATCTGGAAAACACTTCCTCCATCTACCCAGAAGAGGGCCTATTTTGGAGATATAGAAATAATCTGGAATAAAGGAAAAACAGAAATCTTTCTTTTCGGAAAAAAAACAAAAAATCTTTTGGTTTCGTTTTCTTTTGATAAAAAATACGTTCTAAGTTCTGCAATTAGGTTTACCAGGAAACATTATGACTAAATTTCATGTTATCACTGGAGGTATGGGGTTTATTGGAAGCGCTGTTGTCTGGGAAATGAATAATTCCGGTATAGATAATCTGATTATTGTTGATTCCCCATCAACAAATAATTCCTGGAAAAATCTTGTAAACATTAGATTTGCTGATATTATTGATAAGAATACTTTTATCAAAAAAATTGAAGAAAATAAGATTAACTACTTAATCGAAGGAATTATTCATATGGGCGCCTGCGCTGATACAACAGAAAACAGGGTTGACTATCTGCTGGAAAACAATTTTCAGTACACAAAAAAACTCGCAACCTGGGCAATAAACAACAACTGCAGATTTTTGTATGCCTCGTCTGCTGCAACATATGGAAACGGTCCTGATTTTGCAGATGATGAGGAAAAAATTTATTTATTGAAACCATTGAATATTTATGGCTATTCAAAACACCTATTTGATATATGGGCATATAGAAACAATCTGTTAAAACAGATTGCGGGTATTAAATTTTTTAATGTTTTTGGCCCAAATGAATATCACAAAGGTGAAATGCGAAGTGTCATACACAAAAAATTTTATGAAATAATGGAAACAGGGAAAGCAAATCTTTTTAAGTCATACAAGCCACAGTACAAAGATGGAGAACAAAAAAGGGACTTTATATATATAAAAGATGCAGTAAAAATCATTATGTTTATATACAAAAATAAATCAATCAATGGAATTTTTAATGCTGGAACAGGTATCGCAAGAAGTTTTAATGATATTGCAAAAACCATATTCAGTATACTGGGGAAAAAAGAAAACATACAATACATTGATATGCCGGACAACATAAGAAACTCCTATCAGTATTTTACCCAGGCAGATGTGAAAAAAATTAGAAGTGCTGGATATAAGGAAACATTTCTATCTCTCGAGGAATCAATTCAGGACTACATCAAAAACTATCTACTTAAGGAAGACCCTTATCTTAAACCTTTTGCCTGATAAGAATGGCTGTTTTATAAAGTAAAAATGCACCCCCGGCAATATGACCCGCCCTGTGTAATGCAGTATTTCCGTGAGTTTCACCAGGTAAAACAAATAATTGTGGTTTAACAAGGTTTGAAGCAGCATCAAGTTTTGCATAAAACTCAAAGCAGGATTTTGCATCAACCCTCGGGTCTGTTTCACCTATTGCAATAAAAATAAACCTGTTAGCAAGACAGGATATAAGGTTTTCAGTGTTTGCTGCTTTAATAAGAGGATGCTGGCTAATCTGCGTAAATTCACTTACAATGCCTATATTTGTCACAGGCGCATTAACTGCTGCTGCCTGTACCCTTTTATCAGAAGCCATAATATGCAGTGCAGCAAATCCTCCCCTTGATGTTCCTGAAATCATAACCATATTCTGCCATGCAAGTTTTTCTTTAATTATAGTATCTATAACCTGGATACCGATTTTTTTTATTTCATCAAAAACATTTATACCTGCATTTATTGCATTAACCCAGTTGTTCATACCTTCCCCGAACTCATCAATAAGCGTTCCATGACCTGGAAGATCAAAACTTGCAACCCTGTGACCTGCAGAAAGAAAAAGATCCGGAATAATATTATGGTTAGGAAGGTTTAACGCGGAATTGCAGTCAGCCCCGATTGTTATGAGTAAAATCGGTCTTTCTATCAGGTTTTCAGGTGTTCTAACAACAAAATACGAATTTTTTGTTCCTGTACGAAGTGGAAATTTCGCCTCAGTAAAGGCGGGTATATTCATATTATCTTTTTATCTCTGGTTTTATAAAAAAAAAGGGGTGGAAAGCCCACCCCTTTATTAAATTATTACTTTGCCTTCATCGGTTTTCCACAACACTCTGGAACAGGGTCATCTGTGCCTACTATTTTTGTGGGACACTTTTCTGGATTTACAGCGCAGACATATTCTTTTTTATCTTTTTCCTTTGAACTACCACCGCAACAAGAACATCCCATATTATTCACCTCCTCTTAGAAAATCTTGAAATTTTCTTTTTTCGCATTGCATAAAGGACATCTTTCAGGAGCATCCCCTTCAACTGTCCATCCACAAACCTGGCATATTGCAATTTTTCCAATATCAAGGTCTTTTCCTGATTCAATGGATTGTTTTGCTTTTGTATAAAGTCCTGCATGAACCTTTTCTGCAGAGACAGCATAGCCAATACTTTTTTCTGCTGCTTTTTCTTGCTGAAGTTTTGCAACTGCATCAAAAGCAGGATACATTTCCTCTACCTCGTATGTTTCACCAGATATTGCAGCATCAAGATTTTCAATAGTATCACCAACTTCTCCGATGGTTTTTAGATGATTGGTTGCATGTGCCTGTTCTGCAAATGAAATTGCCCTGAACAAACGGGCAATGTTTGGTTTTCCCTCATCTTCTGCTTTTTGTGCAAAAATTAAATACTTCATATGTGCCTGACTCTCGCCTGCAAATGCTGCTTTAAGGTTTGCCTCTGTCATCTTTTTCATATTGCCTCCGTGGTATGTTTAAGTTTAACTGCAATATCTGCGACCCTTTTTCCAAGTGCTCTGCACAAAACCTTTTCATCCTGTGAAAGTTGCTGATATGTATTTTCTCCAACAACATGACTTGCGCCATACGGAGTCCCACCTGTATTGGTCGACGAAAGTTCAGTAATGTTGTATGGGATCCCAACAACCAGCATTCCATGGTGTAAAAGTGTAAGGATCATTGATATCAGGGTTGTCTCTTGCCCTCCATGAAATGTTGCTGTTGATGTAAAAACACCTGCTGGTTTACCAATTAATGAACCTTCCTGCCATAGTTTTCCTGTTTGGTCGAGAAAATTCCTCATCTGGCTGCACATATTTCCAAATCTTGTCGGTGTCCCGAGAATAAGTCCATCACAATTTCTTAGATCATCCAGTGTAGCAACTGGGATATCTTTTTGCATTTCCCGTGCTTTTTTCATTGTTTCATTTGATTGAATGATACTATCAGGAATAAGTTCAGGAACCTTTTTAATCTCAGAAATTACACCTTTAACCTTTTTTACCCCTTGAGATACCTCCTCGGCCATTCTAAAAGTGTTTCCATACATACTATAGTACAAAATAAGTATTTTTGTTTCACTCATTTTTATCGGGGATTATTCAACAACTTCTATTGGTTTTTCATTCTGCCAGAGACCATGAAGATTACACATTGCCCTTGCTTTTAAGAATCCATGGCTGTGTGAAAGTTTTATCCTGAACATAACCTTCGGGAATGATGTACCTCCGGTAAAGTATGCGCACGCTAAGAATGTATCTCCACTATATAATTCAATCCAGGATATAAAATGCCCTGGCTCATTGGGATGTGGAAATAATTTTCCAACCTCAACAATAACATCAAACTCTTCATCTTTTTTAATCTTATCAGGCGAGGCAATCACAGGAATATGCTTTTTCTCAAAGTCAGTCATGTTTGATAAATCTTTTGGTTTATTTATCCCACACAGAATATCATTTTCACAACTGATTTGTTTTTCATCTTTCATTTTTCCTCCGCGTTATGTTATTTAGATGCCTTAAGGTTATAGTTGGTTCATTTTTCTCTTCCAAAAATCAGATTTCCTTCAGAAAATAGTTCAATTTGTACATCCTTAAGAATTTGCTTTCTTGCTTTTTTTGAGATGCTGTTGATTGCAACAAAGATATACGGTACGCAGAAGTATTTACCAATTTTAATATTTACACCGTGTTTACCGCTTACCATTACCCCAATTCTACCAGAATCATCTTTTATCAGTCTTCCTGTCGCAGGGGTTTTTGAAAACACAGGTTTTTCTATATTCCAACAGGTTGTTACCCTGTGTCTTTTTAGATTACCGAGATCATCAGGAATGCATACAGAGCGGATTTCAACTGTTTCTGCACCAACGAGAAGATTTTTGCTGAGAATTTTCCACTGCATAAACTTTTCCAAATTTGAAATATATTCTATCATATCCATAAAAATCTACAAAATGGAGGTTATTTATGGAAGATAAAATTAAAAAAATTCTTGGTGAAATGAGTATAGAAGAAAAGATTGCACAGTTATCCTGTGTTGAAAGAGGTACACTTGTTGATAATGAAATTTTTTCAAAACAAAAAGCATGTGATGTCCTTAAAAATGGAGCAGGTCATATAAGTCCTATTTTAAGACCTTATGACCCATCAAATGGAACAAAGATTGCAAACGAAATTCAAAAGATTGCAACAAGCACAGGCCCAAAAGTTCCTGTAATTATTCATGATGAGTGTTTACATGGTTGTATGGCAAAAGGTTCAACAAGTTTCCCTCAAGCAATAGGTCTTGCAAGTAGCTGGGATCCTGATATGGTTGAAAAAATTGCACAGATTATTGGCAAAGAAACAAGGGTCCGGGGTATCCATCAGGCACTTTCTCCAACAATAAATATAGCCAGAGATGCAAGGCATGGAAGGGTTGAAGAAACCTATGGAGAAGATCCTTACCTTACCTCTTTAATGGCAGTTGCTTTTATAAAAGGCCTTCAAAGTCAAAAGGTTATTGCAACACCAAAGCACTTCGCTGCTGATTTTGCAGGAGATGGAGGAAGAGACAGCAGCGCAACATTTTTTTCTGAAAGGATATTAAGGGAAGTATTCTTCCCAGCGTTTAAGGCAAGTATACAGCAAGCAAAGGCATGGTCCTTGATGGCTGCATATAATTCTATAAATGGTATACCTTCTTCTTCTAATAAATGGTTGTTGACTGATGTTTTAAGAAAAGAATGGGGATTTAATGGATTTGTTGTTTCTGACTATGGATCTGTGTGGGGAATTTATGGAAATCATAGGGTCGCAGATTCTCTTGCTATTGCAGGGAAACTCGCCCTCGAAGCAGGCCTTGATATTGAAATTCCTAATTCACCCTGCTTTTCCGAGATGCTAAAACTTGCAATGGAAGGCAAAGTTTCACAATCTGTTATTGATCAGGCAGTTGAAAGAGTTTTAAGAGGAAAGTTCTGGCTTGGGCTTTTCGAAAACCCATTCTCAAATCCTGAAAAAGCAGAAAAAATATGCGACTGTGATCAGCACAGACAGATGGCCCTTGAAGCAGCAGAAAAATGCATGGTGCTTCTTAAAAATAATGGAATACTACCGTTAAATAAGGATATAGGTTCAGTGGCTGTGATTGGTCCAAACGCAAATATAGTAAGATTGGGTGGCTATAGTGGATTCGGAATAAAAACTGTTACTGTATTTGAAGGAATAAAAAATAAAATATCAAAAAGATCAAATGTTTACTTTGCTGAAGGATGCAGGGTAAACGATAGTTCGAAATATGGATTTTCGAAGGCATCTTCTATAGCAAGCAAGGCAGATGTTGCAATTGTTGTTGTAGGAAACTCATCTGAAACAGAAGGAGAAAACAGGGATAGATGTAATCTTGATCTTCCTGGCGTTCAGGAGGATCTTATCAAGACAATAGCAGACACAGGCACACCTGTGGTTGTTGTGCTTATAAATGGTAGTGCTATTACAATGAGCAGATGGATAGGTCTGGTGGACGCTGTGGTAGAGGCATGGTATCCAGGAGAAGAAGGAGGAAATGCGATAGCAAATGTTTTATTTGGTAATTGCAATCCAGGAGGAAAACTGCCAATAACTTTTCCTGTTTTTACAGGACAACTTCCACTTTATTATAATCATCTGCCGTGTGTAAGAAGACTTGATTATGTTGAAATAAGAGGAAATCAACCAATGTTTCCATTTGGATATGGATTGAGTTATACTGATTTTGAATATAAGAATCTGAAGATTTCTCCCGAGGAATATTCAGGCAAGGGCAATATTAAACTTTCAGTGGAAGTTGAAAATACAGGTAAATACGAAGGTGACGAAACTATTCAGCTCTATTTGAGGGATATTGTAAGCAGTGTTATCAGACCTGTACTTGAACTGAAAAGATTCAAAAAAGTTCATCTGAAGCCAGGAGAAAAAACAACGGTTGATTTTTCTTTGAGCATTGAAGACCTGATGTTTCTTGATGAAAAACTTAATTATGTTATAGAATCAGGAACATTTGAGGTAATGGTTGGAAGAAATAGCGCGGATGGATTGAAAACAATTTTTGAGTTGAAATAAGGCGACTGGATTAGATTATGTCCATAGAGATATGTAAGAAAATTTTGAATCTTGAATTTACGGAAAGGGTTGGAAGAACAGAATACTGCGATCATCCAGATTTGATTAAGCATATTACTGGCTTTGACCCTTTAAGCAAAGATATAAATGAAGCAGTGCAGGCCAATAGAAGATTCTTTGAATGGGTTCCATATGATTTTATATGGTCAACAAATGATGGACCTATTGGCTGGGATTCTTTAGGAAGAACAACAAATATGGGACATGCTGCTTATACCCGCGGAGGAGACGACTATAAACAGCCAGATCCCTGCCCATTTAAGTCAGCAGAGGATGTTCTGAATTTTGATGCTGTAAAAGAATATGGATTCCCTGATATAGAAAAAAGAGCATTATTTTTTAAGGAATCCATCGAAAATTTTCAAAAGGTGTATCCTGATGTTTTAATAACAGGTGGATACTATAAAACAATCGTGTCTGGCTGTATTGCAAGTTTTGGGTGGGATATGTTTCTTGAGGCAGTTGGAACCAATCCTGAAAGATTTGGTGAATATGTTCTTGAAGGATTTTTTAACCTTTCTATGGCAAATTTCAGTGCCTGGGCAAAGGTAAAACCATTTGCTTTTATATGTCACGATGATATGGTATGGTCAAAAGGTGCAATATTTAACCCTGATTGGTACAGAAAATACATTTTCCCGAGATACAAAAAACTCTGGAATGTTTTGAGAGACAAAGGAATAAAGGTTCTTTTCTGTTCTGATGGTAATTTTACAGAATTTGTTGATGATATTGCAAACTGTGGGGCAGATGGTTTTATTTTTGAGCCATTAACCGACCTTGATTATGTTGTGAAAAAATATGGAAACAGTCATGTAATTGTTGGAAACGCTGATTGCAGGATCCTTACCTTTGGCACAAAACAGGATATTGAAAAAGAAGTAAAACGGTGTATGGATACTGCAAAAAAATGTCCTGGTTTTATCATGGCTGTTGGAAATCATATTCCATCTAATGTTCCAATTGAAAATGCATTATATTATTTTGAAGCAGTCAGGAAATATGGAAAAAGATAATAAAAGGATACTGTCAAAAACAGATGAAATTTTTATGTTAAAAAACCTGATACAAAAAAAAGGAGATGAAAATCCATCCCGGCTTTCCTTTAATCTTCTTTTGTTCCCCCTTTTATAGAGGGGCTATCCCTTACCCACAAGTTCCCCCTTTTATAAAGGGGGCAAGGAGGATTTAGTAGGGTTATAAAAACTTTTGAAACTATTGAAAAATAAACAAAAACACTACTAATGACTTAGCCAGGTTTGGCACTACCCAACAAAAGAAAAGGAGGTATTTATGAAACCCGAGAACAAAAATTTGTTTAATGTTGATTGCAATGGTTTTTTCTATAAGTATAACAAAAAAAGTTTATGGCATTATCCTGAAAACAAAAGATTCAGCGCAAAACATATTCACCATTGCATTGATATTCTTGCTGAAAATGGAATTGATACAGTGGTTGTAAACAGCAATGCCCAGGTTGCCTGGTATCCGAGCAAGGTTGTTGAAACAAATCTTGATGGTTATAAGAGAGGCGACAAAACATTCTTTTTTGGACATCTTCTTGGTCAGCCAATGACTGAGAAACAGATTGACAGATACCTCAATGAAATGGCTATCCTAATGGACAGATACCTTGACCTTGTTGAGAATGGAGTTGATTGGTTGGATGAAGCAGCAAAGGCATGTAGGAGAAACAAGATTTCACCATGGGTTTCAATAAGAATGAATGATATGCATGGAGCAAGTTTAAAGCCAGAATTTGATTTTATGAACTGTAAATTGTTCAAAAATCCTGAAATGCGTCTTAAAGGAACAACAAGCAATCCAAAAGAACCTCCAAGTGTGTCCTGGCAGGGGTTAAACTATGAGAAAAAACAGGTCCGTGATTATATGAAAGCATTGATTCAGGACTGTATAGAAAATTATGATTATGAGGGCATTGAACTCGACTGGACAAGAACTCCTTTGTGCTGCGAGGTACCAGCATCACAGGAAGCAGTCAATCTAATAACAAACTGGCACTCTGAAATAAGACAGATTTGCGAGAAAAAAGCAAAGAAAACAGAAAAGCCGTTTTATATGGGGATAAGATACGCAGGGACTTTTGAACAATTAAAACAGATCGGGATAGACATACCAGAAATGGCAAAATTAGGGATAATTGATTTTGTTTGTCCAACAAATACATGGCAGACATCCTGGGATATTCCATGTGATAAAATCAAAGAGAATCTTGGGATGGATATTTCTGTTTATGGAGTTATTGAACTTGGAACAAACTGGTTGATGGTATATTTCCCTGGTGCAAAAGAAAATGTTTCCATCGGTGCCAGCGATGCCCGGGGATATCGACTTTCTGCATTCAGCCCTGAAGTATTGCGGGGGAATTCAGCAGGGAAACTTATACTCGGATGCGACGGTGTTGAGATATTTAATTTCTTCTGCGCAGATACACCAGGGCACTGGCCATGGGAAGAAGCAAACTGTTTTGCTGATTATTCTTCTTTGAGGAACCTTCATAATGTGGAATTTCTTAAAGGTAAACCAAAGTTTTATACATTTTCTTCGGGTGTTGGTTTTTATGCGAATAATCTTTTTGAAACAATAGGGCAGGTTCCATCCTGTGTTGAACCACAGTGTAGAAAAGAATTTTTGCTACCTATGATGAAAGAACCAAAAAATAAAAATATGAAACTCATAATACAGATTGTCCTTGAAAAACAGGAAAAAATACCTGATATTGGCGTGAGTTTTAATGGTTGCTGGCCAAATTTTAATAGCACCCAGACAGATAAACTTTTATGCGCTGTCGGCGGATATACACACCATGTCCCGGAACATACTGCCTTTAATTTTGAGTTTGATACATCACAAGTAAAAAATGGATATAATAGTATTGTCGTGATGAATGGAAGCCACAATTGGTACAACGATAACGAAAGAAAACAGGAAACAATAAGGGTGGTTAGTGTTGAATTAATCGTATCCTGAAAGGAGAGATAATGTATATAAAAAGCATACGAAGAATAACAAATGATGCATGCCACAATGCATTCACAGGCGCATGTTTTTTTAATGGATCTCTTTATATCACATACAGGCAAGGTGCCGCACATGCTGACCCAACAGGAAAGATTATAGTTCTCCGTAGTGATGATGAAGGTAAACACTTTGAAAATGTTGCAACGTTCAGGCAAACATCTGATTCAAGAGATCCTCATCTTTATACTGATGGAAGAAAACTTTTTGTTGTTGGGTTTGAAGCAGGAACACAGAGGAAATCATTTACTTCTTACACTGAAGATGGAAGAAACTGGAGTCAGTGGACTCATCTAAGAGGTACAGATGGATTTATTATGTGGAGGCCACAGTTTTATCAGGGCATGTATTATTGTGCCGCCTATGGAGAGTTTGAAAGAAATAAAAATTCAGTGGTTGCATGGTTTGAGAGTAATGATGGAATAAACTGGGAAAGAAGGTATGATATTCACAAAGGTAAAGAAATCCCAACAGAGTGCTTCCTTGACTTCAAAAACGATGGTACAGCAGTTATGCTAATGAGATGTGATGATAAAAACAAAAAACCATATCTTTGTATGTCAAAACCGCCGTATAGAAAATGGGAGAAAACACGGCTTAACATTCCACTTCTTGGCCCATGCCTGTGGCTTGTAAAAGGAGAGATATGGATTTCAGGAAGATGGTTTGTAAATCCTGATATTGCACATATTGGAGTATTCAGAATCGAAAATAAAAAACCAGTTCTCCGTCTTGTGCTTCCGTCAGGGCCTGACTTTGATTGTTCATATATGGCAGTAGCAAAGGATCCTGAAAATCCTGTTAGATTCTGGTTTTCCTATTATTCAGGACATACAGCCAGTGATGATCCAGAAATCAATCAATTTAGCCATCCTGATATCTATCTTGTAGAGGCAATCTTTGGTTCTGATAAAACAGGTTTTATCATTGACTGGCAGGTTTCTGATGTTCAAAAAATATCACTTGACCAGATAAAAATTCCTGTCCCCGACAATATAAAATGGAAGAAAATCTCTGCATACACTGAAAAAGATATTAAAAAGGGCATTGCAACACTATCTACTCTCGGATTTGTTGATGCAGGCAATATCATAAAAGGCAAAGATGGGGTAATATTTTTTAAAACACAGATTGACTTGGGTCCATCTGAAACAATAAGGATGTACCTCGGTTATGATGGACCTGTTGTTGTATGGTTCAACAACAAAAAGGTTTTTTCAGGTCCAGGCACAAATCCTGCAATTGCTGACCAGACATCTGTTGTTGTAAAACCAGAACATGGCACAAATACAATAACAATTGCGCTTGAAACAAACAATGGAAAAGCAGAAGGAATTTTCTGCAGGATCGTAAAAGAGGAGAAAACACTATGAGAAAAATCAGAGCATGGTCATTGCTATTTTTATTGTTGTTTCCTGCTTTTTTGTTCGCAGGAATACAAAGTTCTCTTGCTGAGTTTGAGGCAAGAATCCCAAAGATATCATCTCAGATTCCGCAGATAATAAAATCAGCAGAATTTGCCGCAGGTTGTGTGTTAAAAAAACCTGATACACTTATTAATGTCCCATATAATGAACAGAAATCCTTCAGCGAAGAAATGATAAATAGGGCAGGTGGTCTTTCCAATATCTATCCGAGTGAATCCCCTGATAGAGTCCGCTTTGTTACAGATCACGATATTGTTCTGTATTCGGTAAGAAGTTGGGAAACAGACGCAGAAACAGCAATAAAAAGATTAAACGAATATAAGGGAAAAAATTGGAAGGTTATCCTTATTGCTTCAAAAAAAGGAATGCCCTCGAAACTGAAGTATGACTTTTTCATTGATAATGGCGCACCGTCAGGGAAAGCAATCTATGGAAGAATCAATATTCTTGCAAATATTACAATTGGGTGGATGTGGTGTTGTGAGTATGTTTCTGCGATGACGAGAAAAGGAAAAATTCCTGGTATTCTTATAAGTATTTCGCTCGAGGAATCAACCGAACATAATAAAAAGATTCAAACTCCAGAGGGTCGACTCTGGATAGGAGATTGTCCTGAAAAGATTCCAGCAGGTAAACTTGCCAATATATATCTTGAAAGGGTAAAAAAACTTGTTTTTGATTTGAAATCAGAAAAAATTCAAAAACAGATTGATTATGCATCTGACATCATCGCGAGCAGAATGGCAGAAGGAAAAAGGGTTGGAATTTCAGGTGTTGGCCATGTTATTATTGATGAGGTAAAAAGAGACCTTAAAGCACCCTGGATAGGATTTCAAGCAGTTGGCCAGGTTGGAAGGCGAAGAAACGCTTTCAGCAAATACCTGCAACCAGGAGATTTACTTGTCTGGATTGCATATATCGGGCTTAACTCAAAATATGTTGATTTTGGAAGATACATAAAAGAGGCAAACCTTGAATTAATCACATGTTTTGCCCCTGATTTAGATGATCCATCTGTAAATGAAACAGGGATTGCACATATTGACCAGTGTTGGGCAAAAGGAGACTCTGAAGTTCCTCTACCCTGTCATCCCTGGAAAATGGCTCCGGTGAGCGGGATAAATTCAGGTCTTGTACTTAGGATGCTTGATGACTCTGTTTCCAAAAAACTGGAAAATATAAAGAATCAGGTAAAAAGAGATACTCAGGTTTCAGTTACGCAATGATTAACAAAAATAAAATTAAAGAGTTCTGGAAGAAAACATTGCTCGAAGCGAGACAAATTCCGCTTCAACCCACTCAAATACAACTGCAGGAAAGTGTTCCATACATTGTTGAAAAAATTACATACAAATCACTCAATGGATTTTTAATAACATGCCTGCTTTCAAAACCAGCGGGAAAAACCAATAAACTACCCGCAATCATAACAATACCTGGCTATGGTGGTTGGGAGCAGAGCATAACTCTTTCTGAGTGTCAAAGAGGATATGTAATACTTCAGGTATTTCCGAGAAAACAGGGACTTTCAAGTAAACTAAGACCAGGTGAAAAAATTTCAGGCCCAGGATACTTGCTTCAGGACATTGAGAATCCGGAAGGATACTTTTATCAGGGTGCATATATTGATGTTATACGCGGAATTGACTATCTTGCAACCCGCGGTGATGTTGACACAAAAAGAATCGGAATAATGGGAACAAGTCAGGGGGGCGGAATTGCTCTTTCTGTTTCTGGTATTGATAGCCGTATAAAAACAATTGTTGCACATGTACCGTTTTTTTGTGATATGCGATATAATCCTGCTTTTAAAAATACTGAACTAAACAATCCTGGATATCTTGATAATTTTGATTATTTCGACCCTGTTAATCTTGCCCCAATGGGAAAGGCACCCGTGCTTTTGAGTTCTGGGGGTCAGGATGAAACCTGTCCTGCAGAAACAATAAAATCTGTTTTTGAAAAATTAAGGGGAATAAAGGCACTGATTCATTATCCAGATCTCACACATACATCCTGCACTGATTTTTATCTTTTCTCCTGGAATTGGATGCCTCTATATTTATAATATTAAATTTGCATATAGAAGAAATAATCCACAGAAAATCAATACAGAATCATTGAAGTAAGCCCTGTTTATCAGAAAAACTAAGATTGATTATTTTTTAATATTAGGGTCGGTTTGAATCTGAGTTTTTACTGTTTTTTTACCTTTTGATTTTTCTATCATTTCTCTGATGAAATTATCATATTCATCTCTGTTAACAGGTGTTTCAACAGGTTTGTTTCTTAAGCCAGAAAGCAAACAGGCATTGATAAATTCAACAGATTTTAATCCTTCTACGCCAGGTGCTACAAGTGGTTCACCATCGGTTATTGCCCTGCAGAAATTTCTTATGATCGATCCATGACTTGCATCTGTTTCAGGAATATTCAATTGTTCCTCTTTTGTTTCAGGAGATGCCCACATGCTTTCATTCTTCACAGTAAATTCACTTATTGGTACAGATGTAGAGAAAAACTTAAATGTATCGCCGTAGAGGGTTATTTTCCCTTTATCTCCTGCAATTTCAAGGTAAGGAATACAAGGAACTTCATTGGTACAGGTATAATAATATCCCCATGCTCCATTTTCGTATTCGAGTAAAACACTTACCTCGTCTTCAACCTCTATATTATGGAGTCGTGTCCTTACCTTTGCCTGAAATTTCCTGGGAAGTCCTGCAAGCATGGTAAAGATATCAATCATGTGCGGTGCCTGATTTATTAGTACTCCACCACCTTCTCCTTTCCACGTTGCGCGCCATGAACCACTGTCGTAATATGCCTGAGATCTGTACCACGGATTTATAAGAAGTGTTCTTTGAATCTCGCCGAGGTGGCCTTTTTCAATTAAATCTTTTGCCACAATAAATACCCCTTTATTTCTCATTTGATACATAACTGAAAATACCTTACCTGTTTTTTTTGATGCTTCAACCATTTTATCTGCCTGACTTACAGTTACTGAAATTGGTTTTTCACTCAAAACATGAAGTCCGTGTTCCATTGCATAGATACTTATTTCAGGGTGAAAATAATGTGGGGTAGCAACGATAATCGCTTCTGCTATTCCACTATCAATGAGTTTCCTATAATCTACAAAACATTCAACACCATGTTTCTGGGCAACCTCTTTTACCCTGTTTTCGTTGCAATCGCAAACTGCTACCAGTTCTGCTTCTTCTATTTTTTTCATTGTTTCTGCATGTCCCTGGCCCATTCCTCCAACACCAATAATACCTATTCTGACTTTTTTCATGATTTTCCCCCTATTAAGATAATCTTGACATATGTTATTGTAATAAGTATAATAAATTTTCAGAAAAAAATCAAAAAGGGTTTTTAAAATCCCTGAAACCTTTTTGTACAGAATTCATCTAATAATCTGTAGATTTAAAAATAAATCTATTCAAAAGCGTAAAAGAAAATATCGTTTACCTGTTTTCCAAAAAGGAGGAATTTATGGCAGAGTTCAAAATAAAACCCCTGGGTGACAGGGTGGTTGTAAAGCCAATGGAGCCAGAAGAAAAGACAAAAGGCGGTATAATCATTCCTGATACAGCAAAGGAAAAACCTCAGGAAGGTAAGGTTGTTGCTGTTGGTAAAGGACGGATTGATGACGAAGGAAAACACATCAAGATGGAGGTAAAAGTTGATGATGTGGTCCTTTATGGTAAATATGCAGGCACAGAAGTTACAGTTGACAATGAAACCTACATGATTCTTCGTGAGGAAGATATCCTCGGAATTGTAGTAAAATAACAACAGGAGGAAAATATGGCTAAACAGATGCTATTTAGTGAAGAAGCAAGAAGAAAAATGCTGAGCGGTATGGAGGTAGTTGTAACAGCATTAAAACCAACGCTCGGTCCAAAAGGACGGTGTGCTGTCATTGAAAAGAAATTTGGCTCACCGACTGTTATTAATGATGGTGTGACAATTGCTAAAGAAATTGAGCTGGAAGATCCCTACGAAAATCTTGGTGCTCAACTGGTAAGAGAAGTTGCTTCCAAAACCAATGACATCGCAGGAGATGGGACAACAACAGCAACCCTTCTTGCTGTTGCAATTGCAAGAGAAGGTTTTAAGAATGTCGCTGCTGGAGCAAATCCTGTACACCTCAGGCACGGAATTGAAAAAGCATCAAAGGTAATAGTTGAAAAACTTAAGAAGATGAGCCAACCAATAAAGGACAAAAATGAAATACAGCAGGTTGCATCAATTGCCGCAGCAAATGATTCTGAAATTGGAAAAATCATTGCGGATGCTATGGAAAAGGTTGGCAATGAAGGTGTCATCACAGTAGAAGAAGCAAAAGGAACAGAAACAGAACTTAAGGTTGTTGAGGGTATGCAGTTTGACCGTGGTTATCTATCTCCATACTTTGTTACTGATTCTGAAAGGATGGAGGCATCCCTCGAAGATACCTATATTCTTATTCACGATAAGAAGATTTCTGCAATAAAGGATCTTCTTCCTCTTCTTGAAAAAATTGCACAGAGTGGAAGACCACTTCTTATTATTGCCGAAGAGGTTGAAGGAGAAGCCCTCGCTACACTGGTTGTTAACAAACTCAGAGGGACCCTTGCCTGCTGCGCAGTTAAGGCACCTGGTTTTGGAGACAGAAGAAAGGCAATGCTCGATGACATTGCAATCCTCACAGGCGGCAAGGTGATTGCAGAAGAACTTGGAATGAAACTCGAAAATGTAGATATCAGCATGCTCGGTAGGGCAAAAAGGGTTATTGTTGATAAGGAAAACACCACAATAGTCGAGGGAGCAGGTAAGAAATCAGATATTGAAGGACGAATCAACCAGATAAAAAAAGAAATTGAAAAGTCAACCTCTGACTATGATAAGGAAAAACTTCAGGAACGACTTGCAAAATTAGCAGGTGGTGTTGCTGTTGTCAATGTTGGCGCCCCAACAGAATCAGATATGAAAGAAAGAAAAGCACGCGTTGAGGATGCTTTAAGTGCCACAAGAGCAGCAGTTCAAGAAGGAATTATTCCTGGAGGCGGTGTGGCTCTTTTAAGGTGCCAGAAGGAAATAGAAAAGGTTGATTTCATTGATGAAGACGAAAAAACAGGCGGAAAGATTGTTTACAAAGCACTTGAAGCGCCATTAAGACAGATTGCGGAAAATTCAGGTATGGATGGAGCAGTTGTTGTCGACAAGGTTCGATCTTCAGACAAGGAGAGTTTTGGATTCAATGCTGAAAAAGATCAGTTTGAGGATCTTATTGATGCAGGAATTATTGATCCAACAAAGGTCGCAAGGACTGCCCTTGAAAACGCAGTAAGCGTTGCAGCACTGTTGTTAACAACAGAAACCCTTATAACTGAAAAACCAGAGAAGAAAGAAAAGGTACCTGCTGCTCCTCCAGCGTATCCAGAATATTAATAAACAGGTCAAAAGGGCCCCGTGGATTTAATACGGGGCCCTTATTCTTTCAATGGAAAAATGGCATTATCTGATTAAGGGAAAGGTTCAGGGCGTAGGATTTAGGTGGTACGTGTTAAATATCGCAAGAAGAATCGGAATTTCTGGTTGGGTGAAAAATCTACCTGATGGCAGGGTTGAAATTGTTGCAGAATCTGAACCAGAACAACTTGAACTATTTACAGAGAATATAAAAAAAGGCCATCTTGGTCAAAATATCTACCAGATAAATATTGAAAAAGCGCCAGCAACAGGAAAATTCAAAGATTTTAACATTTCATTTTCCTAATAATTTAATATGGCAGAAAAGAAAATAAGGTATCAAGATTTATCCTCAGCAGGCATTGATGCAAATCTTCCAGCAATTGAATGGTTTAAAAATTCCTACAGAAATTATACAATAACAATAGTCATACCAGAATATACATCTCTCTGTCCAAAAACTGGAAATCCTGATTTTGGTACAATAACCATTCAGTATCAACCAAAAGAAAGAGTCATTGAACTAAAATCTCTTAAAGAATATATCTTTTCGTACAGAAACCTTGGGATATTCTATGAAAATGCCGTTAACCGAATTCTCAAGGACATTGTCTCATCAATAAAACCTGTCTGGGTTTCGGTAAAAGGTGAATTTACACCCCGTGGAGGTATTCATTCTATCGTTGAAGCCCGCTGGCCTCAAAACGGGGTCAACTCTTGACTCTTGACAGATTTAACCTTCCCCGGCTATTAGCAACCGATGAACATATGTTTTTTCTTACATTCTATATCAGTACTGTAAATCAATCCTTCATATCTAATTGTACTATAATATTCCCTTATTTCGTCGAAAGTCAATTTTGAATTCGTGCCTCCGGGAAAGTTATTTTACCTGATGGAATCTGGATTTTACCATCACCTTCTGTTTCTCAACTACCTTGAGTATATCGACTATAATTAAAAACCTATATTCTCTTTTTCTTCTTGTGGTAGAGGGAATTCCATAATATCTATCTTTGTCTTTTCAATTTCTTCTGGTGTAAGATTTGTTCTACTTATTTCCAATGACCTCTTTTCTCTTCCTATAATCTCTAAAATCGTGGAGAGACAGTGGTTTTGCATTTCTTTATTTCCCTCTTTCAGTTACTCCTTCCTTAGAAAATTTTTCTATTAATTTTTGAATCTCTTTTCTAATATCTTCCCTTCATCTTCTGCTCCCTGGTCATCCCTAATTTTACCGATATCTGATACCTTTTCCAAAACCATTGAGGTGTTACCTATGTATCTCAACTTCTGTATAGATAATCAGGAAATTGTAAATAAATAAAAATATACAGAAAGGATTTTATAAGGGAAATGTAGTGAGGACCTTCAGTCCTGTGTGTTTTCCTACAATATCATAAGTTCATCGCACATGAAGGTACTCACTACATTTTTCACTTTACATTTTGTAATTAAGTTATTCTGTTGTCCCTGAAGATTCCCTTCGTTTTCCTTAAGAAAAGTAGGAATTAATGGGTGGAAGAGAATCCTGAAGGTGGATTTTTTTCTTTTTTTTGAGATAAGAGATATTTTGCAATCAAATCACTTTATAACCAGATTTATCAAGAACTTATCATCAGTACTATATGAAGTTTTACATTAATCCTTAAGAACAATTTCTTCAACAAGATTCTTGTTTTCTATACACCAATCAATCGTTTTTTTTATGCCCTCTTCAAGGGAAAAAATCGGCTGCCAGTTAAGAATTTTCTTTGCTTTTGATATATCTGCCCATGTCGCTGGTATATCGCACTGAGGAAATGGCTTATTTATAACCTTTGCCTTTTTACCCAGATATTTCTCTATTAATGATATTGTTTCGTTTATTGTATAGGGATGATTTCCTCCGAGGTTTATTATCTCAAAACCAACATCTTTCAGCCCGAGAAGTGTGCCCCTTGCAATATCCTCAACAAAAGTAAAATCCCTGCTTTGGTTTCCATCTCCATAAACAGTTATTTCTTTTTCTTCATTTATCAATTTAATAAACTTGAATATGCTTAAGTCAGGCCTACCTGCTGGTCCATAAACAGTAAAATACCTGAAAATTGAAACATCAATATCATAAAGATAGTGATATGTATAGCAAGAAACCTCTGCTGACTTTTTTGATGCCGCATAAGGCGATATTGGGGTATTTACAGGCAATGTTTCAGAAAACGGCATACTTTGGCCAGCGTATAAAGATGATGTTGAAGCAAGAATAAACTTTTTTATCTTGAATTTTTCGGCAAGGGTTAGAAGATTAAGATTCCCAAGAACATTTGTCTCAAAATAGATATGAGGATTTTCAATACTTGCCCTTACTCCAGCACGAGCAGCAAGGTTAATAATTGCATCTGGTTTGCTATTTCTGA
>Ga0255345_1000987_pt1 | contig 44336 bp, 59 predicted proteins | sample wastewater_treat_6_FD_192415 | JGI IMG/M metagenome (GOLD analysis project Ga0255345, IMG submission 192415) | Wastewater microbial communities from Lulu Island WWTP, Vancouver, Canada - plant20 | ecosystem: Engineered > WWTP > Wastewater > Unclassified | place: Canada: Vancouver, British...
CAGGGGTGGTAATTATTTTTTAATAATTTTGGGTTCCAGAAACACCCCGCAGGGGTGGTAATTATTTTTTAATAATTTTGGGTTCCAGAAACACCCCGCAGGGGTGGTAATTATTTTTTAATAATTTTGGGTTCCAGAAACACCCCGCAGGGGTGGTAATTATTTTTTAATAATTTCGGGTTCCAGAAATACCCCGCAGGGGTGGTAATTATTTTTTAATAATTTCGGGTTCCAGAAACACCCCGCAGGGGTGTTAATTATTTTTTAATAATTTCGGGTTCCAGAAACACCCCGCAGGGGTGTTAATTATTTTTTAATAATTTCGGGAAAAGTCAAGTAGCAAATAAAATATGTTATAATATGTCATACGTATTTTAAAAAGTCAAGTAGCAAATAAAATATGTTATAAAATGTCTAAAAGAAGAAATAGTATGTCATACGTATTTTAAAAAGTCAAGTAGCGAATAAAATATGTTATAATATGTCATACGTATTTTAAAAAGTCAAGTAGCAAATAAAATATGTTATAAAATGTCTAAAAGAAGAAATAGTATGTCATACGTATTTTAAAAAGTCAAGTAGCAAATAAAATATGTTATAAAATGTCTAAAAGAAGAAATAGTATGTCATACGTATTTTAAAAAGTCAAGTAGCAAATAAAATTTATATTATGTCATACGAATAACTGGATTTAGAAAATTTTGCTAGGGGTAATATGTCAAATATATCATGTTGAGATTTAAATTTAAAAAGTCAAGTAGCAAAACGCCCTTCTATTATGTCATACGAATAAAAAGAAACCCATCCTATAATGGTATAGAATATTGTATAATCAAATTTGGATGGGTTTCATCAGGGCCGGGACGTAGGTAATACAACTCACCTTGACAAAATCAAAAAGTCCCGGTATTCTATCGCCTTCTTTTTATCAGATGTGTTCCATGAATTTGTTTTTCCATTAATGCGGACTCTTACCCTGAAAGATGATCCGTCGTAATACACATGGTGGGCGATAGGAATATAAGTAGGTACTAATGCTCTTCTGCGAGAGTATAATGTAGAGATATTTCTCTGGTTTGGATCTTTAGGTACTTTTTTTGTCATCAATTAAATATTTTAATTATCATATATTAAATAATACATAATTTAAACGATAAAATCAAGCATTTTAATAAAAATATTTTTATGATTCTAATATCATTGGAACTACTCTCCAATCTTCAAATTTACCGAAGGGATGTTCTTTTTTTTTCTTTATCTGATTTAAAGTTATCACACCATATTTTTTGGACGATTTGTTTATGTTTTTCCATGGCACATAATGCTTTTTACGACTTTTATGAACACTTATAGTTGTCCATCCCGATGTATAAACCATTGGATTATAAAGAAAAAGATATACCAGTTCTTTAGTTTCCATGCTTATAAATACCTATTAGTATTAAAAATGTTTAAAATCATCTATTTTTTTTTGTATAACATAGACAATCTCCCATTCAGATTTAAAATTATTAATTAAATTTGACAATTTACTTACACTTTTTCAGAAAAGTATATAGGCTTATCTTTATAATTTAAAGCCCATGGTAGATTTTTAAAGAAAGCTTTAACCAGAACATCTACCGTCCATGCATCTCCAAGAGCTTTAATTCTATCTGTATTACATATACCATGTACTTTAGTATACCCTACAGGTAATGTTTGTAGCTTTTCGCAGTTTTCTGGAGTAAGTTTTACTATTTCACCTTGTATATTCAGATAATGTCCCGTAGATCTTACCAGGCACCGTGATTTATTATTTGGATTGAATTTCCAGTCTTTGGATTTCCATTTTGTTTCGTCAGGTATTACACCATAATTTGGATTTCTCGCACCGTGTTTGCTAGCGCCAGTAACAGCACCTTGTATTACGTCTGAAAGTAATATTTCATGATCTTTGATAGGAGTATATGGAATATTTGTCCAATACGTTCTTGGTCGGTTTTGTCCTGATACGAGTGAAGAATTAATATGAATAGGATCAACGCCAAGGATATTAGAAATAATATGTTCCCATTGTTTTTTCATAACCACATTTTCAAGAAGAAAATATGTGGGATTTATTTCTTCTAATAATCTTACAAATTCATAAAAGAGTTTTGATTTGCCTTCAAATCCATTACGTTGTCCGGCATTTGAAAAACTTTGACATGGTGATCCTCCAAAGAATATATCAACCCTACCTCTTAAAGGTTTACCATCAATTTGGCAAATATCCCCAAGTTGTACTGTATCAGGATAATTAGATTGTGTAATAAGTACACTGGGATTGATTCTGCCATCAATTACTATTAATTCAGATGCAAAATATAGGCTTACATTTATGCCGGCTCTTTCAAGAGCAACGCGCCCACATGATATGCCATCGAATGCGCTAAACACAACTGGATTAGATAAATTTTTCATTAAATATTAAATTTAAATTAAAGATATTTTTTTCAATTTCATTATTCATAGCTTCTTTAATTTTTTCTATGCATATGTACCTAAACCTAGGATCCTTGATAAGTGATTCTATATTGTCTCCATAATCTTCAATTTTCCCGGCGATAACTCTGATATCATTAATTTTATTCTCACTTCTATAGAAGGTTGCGCGGGCATAGATGAAATTCTTATTCAAAGATAATCTTAATTCTGAATCTATCATTTCTATGGCTCTTAGTTGCATAATTATTTCCTCTAAAGAAGCTAATATCATGATATCATATTTAATACTTTTAATAATACTGATATATCTTTCTTTCATTAAGGTTAACAACTCTGATTCAGTAATACCTAATTCTTTGTCGACTCCAAGAAATTTTTCATATGCTCCTTTCCGTCGACTTGTTTCAGCTACTTCGGCAAAGACTCTTTTTATTACATTATTACTTTTTGACATAACTACGAATTATAAAAAAAATGGGGGGGGTTTTTACCCCCCTCAATTTTCACCACCATGACGTGTAAAAAAAAATATCATATCCTTCATTGATAGCTTTGCGAGCTTTAGTTATGAATTCCATATCATTCATTTTATCTTCAGGGTAAGATTTTCCAAAAAAGAAACCTTCGGTATAGGGTAATTGAGTTAAATTTCTCGTACCCATAATTTCAAATTTTAACTGGTTAATATTATATTATTAATATTATATTATATTATCGGTGTAAAAATAAAAATTTTATATGACATTTCCAAATTTTTTAATAATTATTTTTAATTATTATATAATTTTTTTTATTGCTGGTCCAGATTCATTTCTGCGCCCAGGGCTTATTCTGGATTAAATAAAGTCAAGTAGCAAAAATACGCCAGTTTTTTATTGATGATCCAGATTCATTTCTGCGCCCAGGGCTTATTCTGGATTAAATAAAGTCAAGTAGCAAAAATACGCCAGTTTTTTATTGACGATCCAGATCCATATCTACGCTAAGGGCTTATAAAGTCAAGTAGCAAAAATACGCCAGTTTTTTATTACCGATCCAGGATCTATGCCAAGGGCTTATAAAGTCAAGTATCAAAAATTATATTATTATATGTAATTTTATATTATTTTATGTTATTATATATAATTTTATGTTATTATATGTAATTTTATATTATTTTATGTTATTATATGTTATTTTATATCATCAAAAAGTCGATCAATAATGGTCTGGCCCCCTATTAATCGGACTTTTTTACAGACGGTTAAACATACATAAATATTTCGGTTTAAATTTGTCATAGCAAGGAACGACCGAAGGTGATTGTTAAACCGATGGTTGTTGAAATGATACGGCGCCGTTCATTTCTTTTTCTTCAGACACCTGCTCCAACCCATCGAGGGTTGTTGCCGGTGAGCAAGGAACTTCCCTCAGGTTCATATTTCCCGATAGTTTATGATAAGGTATCAGTAGACGGAATGTGATTTTTCTTTTCTTCTCATCCCGATAACTTTTTATGTGTCCCTGTTCCCATAGGTTCCAGAACACCATCGGTGGTAAATAGCAAATGGAGCTGTGGATACGGTGATTATTGTATTTTTCATAAAACAAGGTCAGACATTGTTCAAGCTCAGCCAATGACCAGAAAGTTTGTCTGGAAAGTTTTTCTGACAGGATAGCATGAAAGCTTTCAATATGCCCATTCTCCTGTGGAGTGTAAGGATGGGTGAAGACTTGTGTGAGCTGGTTCTCGCGAAAGAACTTCTGAACTGCCCTGGCAACAAACCTGCTGTCATTATCATTGCGGATCTCTATCTGGATTTGCTTTCCCAGACAGTCATAAGGCTGAAGATACCGCACAATGATATATTCCCAGATGCTTTTAATCTGAGCCTGCCTGATCTGATACCCGACATGCCAGTATAAAGCCACCCTTGTGAATGTATCAACGACGGTGAGAACATATGCAAATCTGCGGTGTTCTTCAACCCAGACAAACTTGATATCCATTTCCAATATCTCAAGAGGTGAGAGAGGCATCACTCTGCGATATTTTACGTAGCTCCGTGAAGGTTTTTGCGATCGGTCCTTCAAAAGACCTTTCTCATCCATTAAACGATATACCTTCTTGTGATTAATCAGATAACCCAGGATCAAAAGAACATAGGTCATTTTGTGATAGCCATAATCAGTGTCAGGATCAGACTTTGTTATTTTTATTTGCTCAATTACAACCTCATTGGCGACCCTGTCAAGATCCTCTCCATTGATTCTTAAGGTCGTCTGACCGGGCAGTTTGCCTCTCCTCCCGGTCTTTGGCTTATAGTAATACTGATGCCTGGTAATGCCAGCTATTGCAAGTGCCGTATCTCTTTTCATACCCCTGAAAATGAAGGAACCAACTATCTCCTTTTTTTCTCCAGGGCATACTTTTTTTTTAATAGCTCGCTCTTTAGCTTGCCTTCAAGCTCCTTTTCTGCCAGCAATTGCTTTAATACCGAGTTCTCTTTTTCCAGTTCCCGGATCCTCTTCAAATGCCTTGGTGTCATCCCATGCTGAAGACCAGACTCGCCCATCTCTTCCAGCTTGCTTTTCCAGGAATAATAGGTGGCGGGATACAGTGCATACTTCTCAAGAATGAATTTTACTCCCTGTTCGCTGGCTTCTTTAATGATACGAAGCTTCTCTTCCTGCGTAAATGTTCTCTTGTTCATCATCATAAAATTACAGATTTCTGTCTATAATCTTGTCCGATGAATTAAGGGGCTGAAACAATAAAACGAATATAAAAAAAGTTAGCATATTAGCTAACTTTATGTTTTGTCATACGAATGTATAATTTTATTCTTTTTATACTTTTCTTATTAGGAATTTAAAATTTATTAATTAAATTATGTCATACGCATAATAAGAGAAATTTATTCTTACTCTGCATATCGGCTGAAATTCACCCTTTACCATTTCGCCAGCATATGTAATACGTCCTATTTTTTTAAAATATTGATAACGATGACCACTTTTGAAAAGAGCGGGTTCAGATAATTTGATTACATTATTTTTAAGATTTTTACGCATGGACCAATAATCATTAACACGTTTCCTCCAGTCTCTCGCATAGTTATTAGGATCATTTTCATCATTTAAAGGTGTAAGTAATTTCATGATTCTTTTAGGACAATTAACTTCAATTGGTCCAACAAACTCGGTCATATCCTTATAAGAAAAATTATAATAATCTCTACTCCAACGAATAAGAAACACGGCACAAAAAACATCTCCTGTTTGAATATTTTTTATTGCGCCATACAAAGTTTTGCGTTTGATGAGGGCAGAATCTAACACTTCATAATTGTTACCCCAGCTATTTTTAAACCATTCTTTAACTGGTTTATGCATTGGTAAACTTGTCCATCCCATAATTTCGAATTTTAATTAGTTAATATTAAATTATCAGTGTAAAGATAAAAACTTTATATGACATTTCCAAATTTTTTAATAATTATTTTTAATTATTATATAATTTTTTTATTGCTGGCCCAGATTCATTTCTGCGTCCAGGGCTTCTTCTGGATTAAATAAAGTCAAGTAGCAAAAATACGCCAGTTTTTTATTGCCGATCCAGATCCATATCTATGCCAAGGGCTTATAAAGTCAAGTAGCAAAAATTATATTAATTATTGAAGTTCTCAGGAATTAATAAAAGTCAAGCAGCTAATATTAATGTTTTGCTACTTAATTTCTATCTCAGATCCTCTATCCGAAATTCGTAAAAAAATATTTTGCTACTTGATTTTCTATCTCAGATCCTCTATCCGAAATTCGTAAAAAAAATATTTTGCTACTTGATTTTCTATCTCAGATCCTCTATCCGAAATTTAAATTTATGGCATAAAAAAAAGCACTGAAATAGTGCTTTTTTCTAATCAGGAAATTAAGATATTTCACATACCTTGTATTACGTTATTGAGCCTACGTTCTTTTTCATTTTCATCTAATACATTCCAATCTTCAGGTATTGACAATTCATTGCCAAGACCGGCTTTTAACATTCTGATTTTCCATGTATTACTATCTTTTTGATTGTCATACAAAACATTACCAAGTTTAGCAATACCGGATATTAATCCAAAATGTTTCTGAATACTCTTTTTACATTCATCTCTTTCTTTTTTCAGAAAAATAGTTTTTTGTCTTTTTGAAATTAAATCAGTTTTATTAAGTAATTTCATAATTACTGATTCGTATTCAAAAGATTCCCAGGTTCTGTTATAATAACAAACTTTGGATTTTTCTACCTCTCGACCATTAACTAGTAACTGGGCTTCATGTTTAAAACCATAAGAGGTTTTTTTACAATTGCATTCAATTGTGATGTTTTTTGTAACTTTAAATGTTTTCATCGTTTACAGTTTTTTCGGTTAATAATATTTTATCTTTCCATATTGTATATTCTTTGTCCATGTTATTAAATTTAATATGTATCTACAAATATCTCCTCATCAATATATAATCTCCATATACCTTTATCTTCAAGATAGGATTCTGCGGCAGAATAAATATCTAAAGTCGAATCTATGTAATTATTTTTAACAGCTATTTCATAACTTTCTTTAATGTCAGATACAACTTTATCATTATCTTCCCTTAATGTAGCAAATAATCCAATATGGGCGCCACTATAATCACAAACTCTGTAAATTTTCATTTCTTTGATGTTATGGAATAAATAATATTTTCAATAACCAGATCCCATGTACTTGTTGGATCATCAATTTGAGCATCAGGGTAAATTTTAAGAATTAACTCAATTTCGTCACTCGTTAATTCTTTACCAATTGATTGGGCGACAAATACCACATCTTCTTCAATAATATTCGCTATTTCCATAGTTTTTTTGTTTGATTGTTTAACATGATTTGTCTTCACAATGTAAAGATAAAAACTTTATATGACATTTCCAAATTTTTTAACAGTTATTTTTAAAAATACGCCAGTTTTTTATTGACGATCCAGATCTGCACCCATAACTTATTCTGGATTAAATAAAGTCAAGTAGCAAAAATACGCCAGTTTTTTATTGACGATCCAGATCTGCACCCATGACTTATTCTGGATTAAATAAAGTCAAGTAGCAAAAATACGCCAGTTTTTTATTGACGATCCAGATCTGCACCCATGACTTATTCTGGATTAAATAAAATCAAGTAGCAAAAATACGCCAGTTTTTTATTGACGATCCAGATCTGGGCCCATGACTTATTCTGGATTAAATAAAATCAAGTAGCAAAAATACGCCAGTTTTTTATTGACGATCCAGATCTGGGCCCAGGGCTTATAAAGTCAAGTAGCAAAAATACGCCAGTTTTTTATTGACGATCCAGATCTGGCCCAGGGCTTATTCTGGATTAAAGTTAAGTGGCAAACATAATTCCCAGTTTAATTTTGTCATATTTGCTGCTTGATTTTATTGATCTAAAAATTTATTAGAATTTACAGCATAAAAAGGAGGGGCAGGAATATTCCTGCCCCATCAAAAACATGAATAATAAATCAAACAGTCATAAGAGCGAGATTATTATAAATTTTTCTTTCAATTGCTCCTGTTCTGCCAAATATCTTTGATTCTGAATTATCCCCTCTTTTCATTTCGTGCGTGGTATATCGTGTAACACCCGAAAATAACCCCCATATAGAATGGTCTTTGCCTGCGAGTTCCATATCCACAACCGAATTAAATCTGATGAGTTTATTTTGTTTATTGGTTGATAAATCCATTGAATCCAATTTTTCTTCGTTATTAAGGCTAAACATCATCTTTGTTATGAGTTCGCGAATTTCGGGTGTCATTGGAATTTCATTCATCCTACGAATTGTTTCAAATACTTTTTTTTCTTTTTGTAAAAGAACATCAATTTTGCGCAAAATTTCATCAATACGTGGTCTCATCTTAGCAGAATGTCTCAGACGAGTTTCAACTTGATCATAACCATTCCAAAAAGTATTCATGCACGAGACTGTGAGTGTAGCATTACTAAAAGTAAGGGATGATCTACCATCAAATGAATTGAAACCAGATATATATCCTTTAATCATATCATTTCCAATTCTGTAATCATCAGATTTTAACTGAAACCACACTTTCTTACCATTTTTAAAAAATCCACCGGTATGAATATTTAATCCCGATTGATTTGAAATCTTAAATAAAAGTTCGATCAATTCATCATTTTGATATGGTACATATACATTAGTATGTATGCCCAAAACTTCCTGAATATCTTCACGAACTAATGCAATACGATTGGGAATTTCAATACCAGATGCTGTCATTACATTTTCGGTCTTTACATTCCAATTAAGACCCGTTCGATTTAAAATTTCTTCTTTTGTCATTGGTTTAAAATTTAATAGTTTTTTTAATACTAGTCTACAAAGATATGTAAAAATTATTTAATTACCAAATATTTTTAATATTATTTTGATATAAAATAATTGTTATGTAATACGAATTTGTAATAAAAAAAGGACTGCCATTTCTGACTGTCCAATCATTAACCAAAAAACTATGAACACTTCATTAATTAATTATACATATTTTTTTTATAATGTCAATATTTGATTTTAGATCTTTGTATTTTTTTCCATCTTTCCATACGATGATATGGAAAGAATGATATAAGAACATCTTCATCACATGATTCTAAGAGAGCCTCAAGAGCTTCAGTATTATTTAATTCAATATCTACTTTAATTTGAGCAACAACATCTTCAATAAGTTTATGGAATTGAAATTTAGATAAATCATGTCTTGATTTTTTATTGACTGGTTTTTCAGTGTAAAACAATCTTTCATTATTAAACTTAACAATATCGGAGTTTTCATCCATATATAATCGTTTAATATCAGAATAAATTGTTGGAGAATCTATCACATTACGGAAATGATTAACAAAAAGAATATTTGAATAATCTATTTCTTTTTGTGTTGTTTTTATACCAAGATATGCGGCTTCAGATACTTCACTTATAAACATACCCGTGTAAAATCCTGTAATACCAAATCTTTCAACATATTGATCGGCATTGCACCATATGCAAATACATAACATCTTTCTTAATAATCCAATAAATTCAGGGGTTCTAAATAAATAGAAATATCCAATTAATCCAGTTGGACCACCATGTCCCATCATAATCATTCTGTCATGTAGTTTCATTTGCTTTAAAACATACACAATTGGAATATTTCTATCAGTTATAACAGTATAATCCTTACCTTCATATATGGTTTTTAAAAAATCTGTTGTTCTATCATCTGGATGAATGACTAATGTTTTCATTTTTGTTTATTTTATAAATTAATATTGCAATACGTGAACTAATAACAATAAAAGAGACCCAAATTGATGTTAATATTAATTTCAGAGCCTCCCTCGAGTGATATGGTTGAACAAAATTTGGATATTTTTTCTCTAATAATATCAATACCTCGTTCTGACATAAATAATGGTTTTGTCATTACATTTCTCCTCTATTAACTTTAGGGTCAACACGTTCCCAATAATCTCTATATTGTTTAAATTGTTCTTCTAATCTTAGATCTTCTCCTTTAATATGTCGTTCTAGCGAATCAAATAAAATTCCACTTATGTCGTCTGGATGAAAAATTCCATTATCATTAAACCATCTAGATAGAGGAGTTCTTTCTTCATAGGGTTTTTGACAATCAGCCCACAAATGTAAATTGTTTCTTAACCAAGTTCCGGCACCATGATGAAGTCCTGCTGTAGAGTTTTCTTTCACACTAGCAAAAAGTCCTGGCATATGGGAATCCATCCATTCAAAAGCCTCTTCTAAATTTGATGGATTAAATGTTTCTCTTTCTTGTTTTTCTTCCCAGTGTTTTTGTATATCTTTCATTTTATGGAATCTAAAAATACTTTAACCCATTCATTTGCTTCATTGCATTTGTCAATGTTTTCTTTCAGTCTTTCTTCTGCATGTTGCATATCCCTATTGTTATCATCTAATAGAGAATCTCGGATAACTTTAGGGTCAATAGGTTTATCTTTTAATGAATTAGCCATCTCAATATATTCTTCATGATAACTTAAATCGCAATCATGTTCAATAGTACCTTCAAGCTGTTGAATCATAAACTGTTTTATTTCAACATGTTCGAGAGTTGGGGGTTCATATTTTCTGGCTTGGTCTAATAAATATTCTAATTTTTCACGTAGAGCTTTTATTTCTTTAATTCTTTCAGAATGATATTTTAATGTTGATTGAATTTTTGCCTTTTCTCTTTCTATTATTTGTTCATCAGTAATTGAAAAAAGTTCAATCATTCTTTCTCTAGCTTCCTTAACAGCATCTACATAGTATTGATCTGGTTTTACTGGCTCATATTTTGTATTTAGACTTTCATCTCTCATATGAATAGCTGCTCCAAAAGCTCTTACACAAACGAGCGCAAAATCATGAAAGGTATTAATTTTTCCATCTAGAATACCTGCTGTATATCCTGTAGGCATATTGTTTTAGATTTATGTTTTAAATTTGTGTAATATGTATTAGCAAAACTACTTTTAATTATTTGATTCATATATAGTTTTGGGTCGCAATTTGATTTTTCATTATATTTTTTCCAATACAATAAAAGATCTAAAAGAGCAGATTGAAATAAGTCATCATATAAATCTTGATTATACTTAAATCCAGTCAAGGTATTATTAACAAGATCACAAAATAATTCAACAAGTCTTTTAGAGGGTTCTTCTTTTTGTTTTGAATTAATAATTTCAACATATAGTTCCCCTCTTAGTTTTATTTCTTGTTTGTATTCCCAATCATATTGTAGTTGTTCAATACTCATTAAAATAGTTGTGTATTTAACCTATACTATTTAATCATATAAAGATAAAAATTTTATATGAGATTTCCAAATTTTTTAACAGTTATTTTTAATTATTATATAATTTTTTTTTATTGCCGATCCAGATCTGCACCCAGGACTTATTCTGGATTAAATAAAGTCAAGTAGCAAAAATACGCCAGTTTTTTATTGATGATCCAGATTCATTTCTGCGCCCAGGGCTTATTCTGGATTAAATAAAGTCAAGTAGCAAAAATACGTCAATTTTTATTATTTATTTTTAATTAATAAGTTAATTTTTATAATTTTTTTTCTGCTGCTTGAGTTTTCAATATCTATCCTCTTAGGAAGTGTAATTATTTCAGGTTTTTTAATAATATAAATAAAAAAGGGGTACCAGAATCTGGTACCCTTTTTTAATTAATTGTAATACAAACCTAACTTCGTGAAACATATGTTATTACCGCATCCTGAACATCAACAACATTGTCGGCAATGGTTATTCTTCCTCTATCATCTATTTCCTCACCACTCCACACAACATTACCATTGAGTAATACACCCCATTTTGAGAAGAAGTGATTAATAAGATATTTTATCCACTCACAATAACGGTAGAATTTTTCTCCACCATCCCATTCCACGACATCTTCGTTTTCATATTCATAAGATGTTACTATCCAGTCACACCATAAACCTGGTTGACATTCTCCTCTTGAGATTCGTTTTTCATTTTCTTCCAATCTTTCGTTAAAGTCGAAATTTTTGTCGGCGAAATCAACCTGACCGGGAGGGGTATTGTAATCAATGATTGAACCATCTTTTTCTTGACCAATACCTACGAAATATTCACCATCCTTACCATAAATGGCTTCGGGGGTGTTATTCATAGGGAACGGATATCCATATTTTCCCTGATGAAGTTCCATAAGTTTTTTAACATCACGTTTCATTCTCCTTGTTTTGGAAAATGAATTGATATATTTTTTTTCATCTTCAGTAAGACGTCTACTCAAGTGAAAAACTCCGTCAAATTGTGTAGTGTATCCCATAATTATTGAATTAAGTGTTTAACAAATTCGATTCCTTTTGTCATTAAAAGTCCAACCCGTTCTTTTATTTCGGTTTCTGTATTCATATACATAGATTCGTTTCTTTGTATATCAATATCATCAAATGTCATAACAAGATTGAGTTGTTCACCGTTAAAAATATCACCCCTAAATCGTTCATATGAATTACCCGTTTCATATGAAAATTTAACAACTGTTTTTGAACCATTGGATGTTACAAAATTTACAATTCTTGTTGATTGGGTTGAACTCGGACGATATTTGAATACCGTATACTTTGTTACTGTGGTGATTTGGGTTTTCATAATATCATATTTTGATTTATAGTGTAAAGATATAAACTTTATATGACATTTCCAACTATTTTAATTTTAAATGATATGAAAAATTATGAGATGCCTGACTAAGATAATTGTGCCCATAAGAAAGAAATAAATAACCCATAATTTCCATTCTGGTACGTCAATTTTCTTTGTTTTCATAACTTTAAGTTTTATTGATTTAACACTATACAAATATATGTAAAATTTTTGATATGACAATGGATTTTTTAAATTATTTTACTACAAAATTATTTTTTTTCTTGAGTTAAATTTCGATGGTTTTGGTAATAGAAAGTTAAGTTAAGATAGAGTTCTATATTCTTTACTCGACACTCTCTACGACGGTTCTGGTAAATAAGTCATGGAGCAAAAGTTAAGTTAAGATAGAGTTCTATATTCTTTACTCGACACTCTCTACGACGGTTCTGGTAAATAAGTCATGGAGCAAAAGTTAAGTTAAGATAGAGTTCTATATTCTTTACTCGACACTCTCTACGACGGTTCTGGTAAATAAGTCATGGAGCAAATAAACATTGTGTAATACTATTTTTGCTACTTAATTTTTTATGCGCCACATCATTTCTTATGGTGTTGATAAAATCTGATCTGAGGAAACAATAAAATTCCCAATATTTTTAAAAATAAAAAACCCCCAATGTCACGACATCGGGGGTCAAATATGAAAAACAACCTAACCTAACAGAGAATGAAAATATCTTATTCCAAGTATTCTACCATTATCCCATTTTATGTGTAATGTACCCATATCATCAATATGTTCAACCGTACCTTTCGTTTGTGGAAGTATTGGATGTAGATTATTCATCCAAATACACTTAATCCTTTTACCGAGATAAGTTTCCCTTAATTTTTCAATGTCGATTTTTGGTTTCATTTTTAATCATCGTTTGACTATATTCAACATCAATTATTGTTTCAATATGTCGGCTATCATTATTATAACGATTATGTCTACATACTTCTGTGATTACATGACTCCCAAGAGGTATCCAATCATCTTTAATATGATTGTTAACTAGTTCTGCTAATCTATGATGATATTTTGAAGCAAGAATTTTATATTCCATCGTTTTAAATTTTAATTATACCGATAAATCATTTTCTCCTACAATGTAAAAATAAAAACTTTATATGATATTTCCAATTTTTTTTGTTATTTTTTTATACAAAAATATGTATATCTACCTATTTCTGTTATATCAACAACCTTAAATCCATATTTTACAAATAAGTTTAACATAAATTTTCTTGACAAATATTTTCTGTCACCTATTTCTGATAAGTTTAATAAGTAAAATAATATTTTATCAATATGTGTTACGGTTTTACGAATCTTATTATCTTCAAAACAACCGATAAATGTTGATTTGTTTGATAATACTTTTGAAACATCGGAAAGAAATTTATTAATATTATGTATTCTATTAAATTCCTTAGTTTGGACCAATATTTTCACATTACCTAATTCATTAAAGTTATAATAATAATGATTAATCGGTGACAAAACCAATATATCTTTATTATTAATTTTCATCATATTTAAATAACTAGAGAAATTGGTATTAACCTCTTTAGATAAATCATATGAAACTTCTTCCAAATTTAACATAATTATAAAATATAAAACCGTAATATTAAGTAAAATATTTGAGATTTCCAAATTATTTGTCAAAAATTTATTGTGGTCAAAAAATTGAAAATCAATCAGCAATTATTTTAAAATAAAAAGATGAACCGAAATTCATCTAATTGTATTTATTCAGATGATAATTCCCAAATTTCCAAATTTTTTAATAGTTATTTTTAAAAATACACCACTTTTTTATTGCCGGTACATATCTGCGCCAGGGCAAAAGAAATCAAGTAGCAAATAGTATTTGACATCATAACAGGGCATCTCTTCCTGGTTAATAAATAATCAAGTAGCAAATGGTATTTGACATTAGAACAGGGCATCTCTTCCTGGTTAATAAATAATCAAGTAGCAAATGGTATTTGACATTAGAACAGGGCATCTCTTCCTGGTTAATAAATAATCAAGTAGCAAATAGTATTTGACATCATAACAGGACATCTCTTCCTGGTTAATAAATAATCAAGTAGCAAATAATATTAAACTTGGTACTTGATATTTTAATAAATCTTGTCTTAGATCGAATATTCTATATTAATAATAAAAAAAACCTTGTGAATTTCTTCACAAGGTTTCTTAGCCAACTTAAAATCAACGTGATGAAACTAAACAGACAACCTACCTATTCTACTATTTTTAATTGTATAATATTTTCTTGTTCTCTATTCCACTTTTCAATATTTTGAATATATAATATTCGATTTTCAATTGATTCTCTTTCTACCCATCCTTTTGTAAGACATTTCGCTTTAATTGGATCATCTCGATAATTAATTATAATCGCCTCAGGAAATTGTTTTGATAAGAACATTAATCTCTCGGTTATGTGTGAATCTAATGACGATAAACTTAACTTCAAATCATTATATTTTTTAAGATAATCTTGTCCTGTCATACGTTTTTTGGTTACCATAACATATTATTAAATAAATTAATTTAATGATGTAATTTTAAAAACAATTTTTGATATTTCCAAATTATTCATCAAAAAAATGATCATTTCATCGAAATTATAAATATGTGGACAAATTATTAACCTTTTTTCATAATGTTTAATTAAAATCAATTCATCATCGGACTTATTGGCATTTCAATTTTAATCATCTCAATCTCATCCTCAAAACTCAAATTTGAAATTATACCATCTTTTTCACACTCTCTTAAATTATTTTCAAAACATGGAATAACTTCAAAATCAAATGGACCAATTATTACCTCCATTGACACTAATTTACTACCGATCAAAATCATTGTTCCCATAATTTTATCATCTATTATATAAAATTTAATTTCAGATTTAAACCTGTTTGTCGGGTCAGAATACCTATAGATTCTATGAAATTTAACGGTTATTCTTTCCATAATGTCATGTTTTATTGATTTAATACTATACAAATATATGTAAAATTTTTGATATGACAATGGATTTTTTAAATTATTTTACTACAAAATTATTTTTTTTTTCTTGAGTTAGATTTCGACGGTTTTGACAATAAGTCATGGAGCAAATAAACTTAGATTTCGACGGTTTTGACAATAAGTCATGGAGCAAATAAACATTGTGTAATACTATTTTTGCTACTTAATTTTTTATGCGCCACATCATTTCTTATGGTGTTGATACCATGTTTACTCCTTTATAAATAAAAAAAGGGTAGACGTTATCCACCCTTAATCTCAAAACTTATGGTAAATTAAATATTATATACTTTCCTCGGAATAGATATTTCCTCGTTTGTCCATACACTATCACTCCAACTCTTTTGATAGTTTGAACACCAACGGGATTGAATAATAATTGTATCAGAACTATCGGATATTGTACCTTCACACCACTCACCAATAGTAATTAACTTATCATGGATAACGTTTTCTAAAAACTCCATAATTTCATCCTCAGTAAATCTGTTATCATATAAAAAAACATTTTTTTCAATACCATTGTCAATTCCGATTGAAAAATCACAAATCATTTCCATAATTCAAAGTATTAAGTTAAACATTGAATCAAAAATATGTAAAGTTTTTGAATTTACAAAATAATATTATCATTTTCTTAAATATTATCCCATATATTGGATAAATAATTATACTATTCGGTTGTTAAATGACAGTTTCTCCTTCCGAAATTCCTGGTTAATAAATAATCAAGTAGCAAATAATATTAAACTCGGTATTTGACATCATAACAGGATATGTTTTCTTGGTTAATAAATAATCAAGTAGCAAATAACATTAAACTTGTTACTTGACAAGTCTACACGTTTATGGTTTTTGCTACTTGAATTTTAAGAGCATAGATTCCAAGATGAGGGTCTAGATTTCAAGATCTGGAGAAACAAAATATAATACGGTTTTTGGTACTTGAATTTTTTGTTGCTTGATTTTTTATATTGATTAAATTTTGTTACAAAATAATTTGTAAATGTCAATTATTTTTTTTTACTTTGTGGAGTGTAACCATTAGAATTATTAAAATGAAAAAGGAAAGAAAAATTATCGAAATAACGACAGATGAATTAGTAAAATTACTCTCCACACAGGAAAGGGGCACATTTTTTTGGATGAGATACGAAACTCGTCCCAAAATGAGAGTTACGGAAAATCCATATACACGTGAAGATATATCTGTTACTAAAAGTGGTCGTATGTCAACTTCAAGAAAAGTGGATATTATAAAAATTGCAGAAGGTAATTATCTGATGGGTAATAATTATTCGGACAGGGTTAAGGTGGTGAATAATTTAGATGAATTTGAACCTCAAGTCTGTAAAGTTGGTAACCACATATCAAAGTGTGTGTTATATAATGATAATACTAAAAAATACTACCTACAATATGAAGTATACAAAAATGATAAATTAAAGATAAAATACCGTCATTTTGGTAACGTTATCGAAAAAAAATTATTAGAATCTTATCTTATTAAGAGTAATCCTAATCCATTAAAGGTAATATATCCAAGTATTGCGATAGATAATATTAAGAGAATACATTTTATGGGTAATCAATATATTATTAAGAATTCTCCCGTTGAAAGTAGTGTAGATGTAAGTGTGGATATGGTAAATGTATAAAGTGTCTTAAAATGTCTAAAAAGGGGTTCAAATACGAGCCCCTTTTTTTGTGAGGTTAAAATAAAAATCAAGGAGTAAATTTAAAAAATTAACTTGAGTCGGATGATGGTTGGTACAGTTTTAAACTCAAGAAGCAAATTTCATTTTTTAAAAAATAAAAATTGATTACGATGATTTTGCTCCTTGATTTATTACCAGTGGATCGTCGAGATCCGACCGTAATGTTGGGTTGCAGAAAAAATCAAGTAACAACCCCCCTCCTATTTAGTCCTATACCCCCTCCCCCCTCCCCCCCCCTTCTCCGTATCCCCCCTTAATATAGTCATTTTTAGGTACTTAAAAGTGGGCTCAATAGCCCGTATAAAATTTTTCCGGAAAAAATTAGTAAAAATTCAGACCCCCCTTTTTCAAAAAAAATTTTTGCCAAAAATTTCATAAAATCAGGAAACATCCAAATCAAAAAAAATTTCCGGAAAAAATTAGTAAAAATTCAGACCCCCCTTTTTCAAAAAAAATTTTTGCCAAAAATTTCATAAAATCAGGAAACATCCAAATCAAAAAAAATTTCCGGAAAAAATTAGAAATTATAACCTATTAATTATGCCTGTAATTTACAAGAATGTTTATGAATAACATTATATATTTCTTTTATAAAATCTTCATCCATAAATCTACTTTTATATACATCAACTTTATCATTTACCATTTTAATAAATCGGTCATTATCTACAACAGGCATATTATAATTTTTTTTATGTACACCGATGAGATAAGATATATTGCATCTATTTCTAAGTGCGGTAAAAATTTCATCATCGCATTTATCAATTTGTTTTCTCAGTTGTTCAATTACATTCATATTATCTTGTGACATTATCAATAAAGATTTTTTAAATTATTATAAGTATTTTCCATAACTATTATTTAATATATAAAATTATAACTCAAGAATAAAAGTATTTACAATAAAAATATCAGAAAAAATGTTTGTTAGTGAATTAACATTAGATATTGAAGGAAGTAAATATTCAGATGTGGGAGAAATGCGACATTCATCGATAATAACAAATTATTCATGGACAATAAATGATAAAATGTATAATAATTAAATATTTATTTAAAATGTATATTAGATATGGATAAAAATCAAAAAGAATTAATATCTACTTATTTTCGTAAAAGAGATATAATTAATAATAAACAACCATATAATAAATGGTCTTGTTTAGAATTTGATTTTATAACATCTCACCCAGAATTTTTTAATATAGAAAATATGAGCTTTTCATATTCTTCTATAATAGATGAAATAATTAAACATCCAGAATCCATAGAAAATTATAATTTTAAAAAAGATGATTATAGGCTTATATCACATAAAGAAGAGATACTAAAATATATTCCGAAATTAATACCTTACTTAAATTTGGAAAATGTTCATACAAGTGAATTTATCGATGCATTATATTTTCGGCCGGAATTGATTAAAATAATACCAGAAGATAAAAAGAAAGATATTGAAAAAAGTACAGATCTTGAAAATCTCATATTACATCACCCGAAACTAGGATATTTTTTTAATTTAAAATCAATTAATGAACCTGAAATACTAAAACAAATAATAATAAAATCACCTTCATTAGCAAATAAGTTAAATCTTACTCATTTACGTTGGTATGATATGTTTACATTATTGCAGCAAAACCCTGAATTAAGTAATTATCTTAATTTTGATCATATACCTGATGACGATATAGCATTTATGCTATCAGATTTATCGATATTATATTACGTTGTAACTAATCCCGGAAATAAATTAAAATCAAAATTATCATTAGTTGCAGATTATACGATTGGAAATTTAATTATAGAGCATCCTGATATAGTGAAATATATTGATAAGGATTTAGTAAATAATCTTCATTCCATAATTAAATATAGATTATTCATGAGTCAACCTGAATTAGCAAAAGAAATTGACGCGTCGAATATGTTTACTGAAGCAGTTAAAGAATTAATTATTAAACATCCTAAAATTATTTATGATTTAAAATATAATTTTTCTAATTTATATTCATTTGACATAGAAGACATATTAATAATCCATCCAGAATTATTTGATTATATATATGATAAGGTAGGAGATAATCTATTTAATAAGTTTACTTTAAAAACATTATATAATATGATAGGAAAACAGCCATTATTAGGTCCTAAATTAATGCCCCATATTAAAAAATTATAAATATTTATTTGTATAATAAAAATTATGGGGTTTATATTATAATATATTTATAATTTGATGAATAATAATATAAAAAGATCATTATTTTTAATGTATTTTGAGTCAGATAAGCCATTATCTGTTATTGCAGAATCTGTTGATAATTTATTTGAATCTAGACAAACAGAGATGGCAGCCATAAATTTTTTCAAAAATTCTGGAGTAGATAAAGAAGGAGCAATAAAATTCATTGAACGATTTAGAATAGCAGATCAAACAAAAAATAAAGTTTTAACATTACCAATGGCGATATCATATGTTAGATCTGGTAATTTAGCCCACGTTTTAAATACATTTAAAAAAATATCAGAATTAATAAATGCAAACAAGATTCCAATGCCAATAATTGATAAGCCATATATAAGTGGTGAATATCATATTGGAAATAAAACATTTAAAGAATATGAGGCATTTTCCGATTATATTAATAATATGGTAGATTTAGCAACAGGATATGGTCAATGGAAAAGTAATGTTGATATAGAAAACGATGCTACGCAGATATTTCCAAGAACACCTGAAGAAGAAAAAACTGGTATTGTAATTTATGATGGTAATGATGTTGGGAAATGTATTAAATATGGGATGGGTGGTATAACTGGTCAACATTATAAATTTTGTATTTCAAGACCCCGTAATACCTACTGGCAAACATATCGTGATGAGAAAGGTAGCACATTTTATTTTGTTTTTGATAAAACCAGAGATTTTGATGATCCATTACATTTGATGGTTGTTAATCGTACAAATTCATCTTTTAATGATGGATATGAAATTGTAGATGCAAATAATCATCCAAATAATATTGCTGAGTTTGGTGATGATATTTTAAAATATATTGAATATCTTCAAAAACGGGGTGTTCCGACTGAAGAAATATTTATTAATAAGCCAAAAACTCAAAGTGAAGAGGAAGAGTTTAAAAAATTAGGAAGTCCAAATAGTAATTTAATATGGTTTAAAAACTTAAGTTTTGTTGATAAAACGAAATATATTGGTCGAGGTCATATATTAACCTATGAACAATTTAAATATTTATGGGATCATAGAAAAACCCCAGGTGGATTCCATTTACTTAAACAATATTTGAATATGGGTGAACCATTATCTGAAGATCAATTTAATCTTTTAACATCAGAAACTGGTGAAGGTGAAACGGATTAATTCCTTTTATTATGATAAAAATACCATAAGACGTAAACTAAATCATATAAATCATCATATCTAAATGGGAACACCTCATTATTAAGGTAATGCCAAAGAAATGTTTTATATTCATTAGATTGGCGATTTTTTGGGGCATTACATTTATTACATTCATCTTTAAAGTTTTGGGATTTCTCAACTAAATTAATGGTTTCGATAAAATTTTTTTCAGATATAAAATTTGTAGAAAATATGTATTCTATTGCTTCATTTTCTGTTTCATCTGATAATTTTTTTTCTAATAATGTGTCAATTATTTTTTGTGACTGTATCAGTTTTTCAGAAAACAATTCAGATTTAATTATACTTGGAGACTGTTTAAAATAATTTTTAACATACGTTAAAAAGTCGGTATCTATCATAAATTTTCGTAATCTTTATAATTTATATATGTATCATTATCTAGTTCGGCATTATCATAATTTATTGGATTGCCACGTCAGTAAAATTTTGAACAATATTCATAGATATAAGGTTCATCAATAGAATCGTAAAAATCTCCGGTATAATATTTCTTATGTTTAGAAGTGTTACATTTCATATTTAATTATTTTGTGTTAACAATTACATATTTTCCATGTTTAATTTTATATTGATTACTTTTTATAATATATGTATTAGGCTTATTTGCGGTTGTAAATTGAATTACATTACCGTATGTTGTGCCGGCGCTATTTGTTGCATAAGCTCTAACATAATATGTTGTATTACTTAATAATCCGGTTAATGAACTTGTAAAGGTTCCGGTACCGGATCCATTTGTGGTTATAGAATTATTTATAGTTGGATTTTGAGTTGTTGCCCAACAAACGCCGCGTGCGGTAACCGTTGATCCGCCGCTTGATGTTACGTTACCGCCTGAAGTTGCTGTTGATGATGTTATATTTGTAACAGATGTTGTGGTAACTGTTGGTGGATTTCCTGTTGTAAAAGAAACCATATTACCATAACTTGTGCCAACAGCATTGGTGGCATATGCTTTAACATAATATGTTCGTCCTGATATTAATCCAGTAATATTACTTGTAAATGATCCTGTGCCAGTACCATCTGTTGTATGTGGATTATCTAATGCTGGGGCGCCACTTTGATCCCAACATACGCCTCTTGCTGTAACGGGAGAACCTCCATCACTAGTTACATTACCGCCAGAAACCGCGTTTGTTCCGGTAATTGAACTTACAATTGTTGTTGTTACAGTTGGTAAAGTATTAGTACCGGTTGTGGTTCTAAATGAAATTTGATTACCATATGCGGTGCCAACACTATTAGTTGCATAAGCTCTCACATAATACGTAGTATTACTTGATAAACTTGTTAATGAACTTGTGAAAGAACCCGTGCCAGTGCCATTTGTGGTTCTAGAATTAGATATTGTTGGATTTTGTGATGTTGACCAACAAACACCTCTTGCGGTAACTGTTGTGCCGCCATCTGATGTTACATTACCACCGCCAGTTGCAGTTGTTGTACCTATATTGGTAATCGATGTTGTTGTAACTGTTGGTAATGATGCTGATAAAGAATAATTTGTTTCAAATGCTCCTAAATCAGGTGCATTTCCATTATAAGGAAGACCGACATTTATACCTTTATCTATTAGATTTGATCCTTGAGCGAGATGGAATAGATTCACATCTGGTAATGATCCATCAGGTTTTCTTGGGGCCATAATTTCATTTAAATTAAGGCTTATAAAATCGGAGCCCGATACGGTAAAACCAGAATTCCATGTATTATGACTAACATTTGTTGTCACATTCAAATCAGCGTCAGTACCGCCATCATTATAACTTATATTATTTCTGATTTCATATGCAACGCCAGGTGTATTAAAATGAAAGCCACCGCCCCATGTTCCGCCAATATATTTATTTTGATATGAAACATTATTGACGATTTTCATATTATATGCGTCGGTATTTTCTGTATATCCCCAATTTCTGTTTCTAAATGAAACACAATTACTTACAAATCTTTTAATTGAGTTTGATGATGTTCCATTATTTCCGCCTAATTTAAATCCCATTCCTTCGCCGGCTGTTGTAAATGTATCGGGAATATATCCATTATGCCATGCCCAACAATTTTCAATATATAATATGCCATAATATCCATATACATCATATCCATCGTCGGTATTCCACCAAGATCTACAGCCAATAATATAATTAACATCATTAACTCTATCAGGTGAACTATTCATTCCAAATCCATCAGAATTTCCATAAGGATCATGTGAAGTAAGTGGATCTTGATTATGGTGAAAGTCACAATTTAATACGGTGCAATTATTTGTATTTTCGAGTGCCATTGGTGAACCATTATGGTGATAATCAATTGCTTCAAATATACTATTTTGTGAATTAAACACCCAGAAACCTGACCATATATATTCATTTTGTTGTGTAAAACCCGAAATTTCTAATCCTTTAAAATGTAAATAATTACCATTTTGTATAAGAATTAATGCGATTGGCCAGGTTCCAGATCCATACGAAGGACTTTTAGTTATATTTGGTTTTTCATTATTATATGCAAATACTTTAATTGTATTTCCATCGGTGCCAGATTTTCCTTGTAATATTTGTTTAGTATATTGATATGTGCCGCCTCTCATGTAAATAATATCGCCAGCACTAACACTTTGCCATGCCCTTGTTAACGAGAACCATGGATTATTAATTGTACCATTACCTGTTGCATCATTACCATTTGGTGCGAGAAAATAAGTATTTCCTCCTGATGGTGGTGTTGGTGGTGTTTGGGCGGCATGTATTCTTGCGCCTACTTGCCATGTACCGTTTTGATTAGTTGTTGTGGGTGCAGTTCCCACAACCCAAGTTGCTGAAGTTGATAAACCTGTTTGCCATTCTGTTCCTAGATTTGTTCCATAATCTAGTCGATTTCTAGGAACAAAATTAACAAAATCAATAAAATCGGGATTCATTACTACTGAATGCTGATCATATCCAAGTGCTCTCCATTGATTCCATGTTAATAATGATCCTGCGACCTGAAAAACAGGAGTATGATCGCCTTCTTCGCACCAATAAACATTATAATCGCATTCAAAACCGTTTCTACTATCTGCAGTAATGCTTATTGCTCGAGTTTTATATTTAGTATAAAAAATATTATTTTTTATTTTGGTATATCTAGCAGGTGATGGATTAGGATTTGCGTCTGAATCGTCATTTTCATAAATATCTATACATGCTCGCCATGTTTGGGCTGTGGTTCGATCTTGATAAAATGTATTATTATACCAATATACATGATTCATTCCTTTGACAACACCCCCAACGTTAAAACTGTTTATGATATTATATGAGACTCCTCCAGACGTATTTGTCATACTACTTCCAGATTTGCGAATAATTCCCATAGGAATTCTCTGTAAATAGTTATACTTTATTTGAACGTTTATCATACATCCGGTGAATACGCCATGTGTTATACTATTCCAATTTTGTCCGGGGTTTGGATCATTCCACACAAATTTATTTCCAGATATTATTTCACCGTCTAAGTTATTATTGGTTGACATAATACCCTCATCACCAGCGCTTAATATATACATTGATGTTGCAGATGATGTTATTGAATTATTCAAAAATGAAAATGTCGTTCGTACATTATGTGGGACGGTCAACCATTGTCCTTGGCTATAATTATACGTTTGGCCTTGGTATGTTAAGACAGTTTGTGCTTGTGTAAAGAAGCACATTATAAAAAACAATATAAAATTTAAAAATATTTTTTTCATTACATGTTTTATTAGTTACTTGTAATTATTATTGTCCAAGTAGTTCCATTCCATAGTTTTAATACACCTAATGTTTTATCGAAAACTAGTGCAAATTTTCCTGTAGGAATTAGTAACGCATTTATTTCAGTTGTGGTTTTTTGTGGTAAAGGTAAATAATCTAGATATTCTATTGCTTCAAATAATTCTTGTTCAATAGGTTTATCAGTAATTTCATCATATGTGTGAGTATGTGGTGTAGGTGTAAATGTTTGTGGAACGTTTAACAGATCTGTATAACTACCTGTTGTGGCGACTGTTGCAAAATTTGGTTTTCCTGTTATGTCATTCCATGAATGATTGTGTGCTACGGGTGGAAATGTTGTTGGTTTTCCTGCCACATCTGCCCATGTAGGAATATAGTCAATGGATTTATATAACGCATCATGGTTATGTGTTGCTGGTGGAAATGTTGTTGGAATATCGAGTAAATCTGAATATTTTCCAGTATTAGCAACTGTAGCAAATGTTGGTTTATTACTAACAATGGACCATTCGGAAGGGTATACTGAGGGTTTACCATTTATTGAAGACCAGTTAATACTTCCAATATTTGCTGATGTCATTTTAGAACTATCGGGAAATACTATACTAGTTGTAAAAAGACCCTGATAGTGATTTGTTTTTTTATAAAAATCTTTGTCCTGACAACTTGCACCCACATATATAAATGTAGATAACAAAACTAAAATTGTTTTTTTCATGAAACTTGCTATTTATTTTATTATAATTATCTTTTATATCCAGTAAATAGTTCTTGTTTTATTCTAGGATAATAATGATACCCATTTAATTGAAAATCATTAATTGTTAATGATGTTATATCATCAATGGTTTTCAAAAGTTTATGTATTTCTAATCTCGGTAATTCATATGGTGTTCTCGTTAATTGTTCTTCAGCTGCGGCTATGTGTGCTTTATATAAATGAACATCACCACCAATCCATCTAACTTCACCAGGAATCATACCAACAATTTTAGCAATTATCATAAGGAATGCTGACGTTGATGCGATATTAAATGGTACGCCCAAAAACGTGTCACATGAACGTTGATACATGGTCATATCAAGATAAAATCTGGGCATGCCATACATATCTTTAAGTTGATCATCAGTACCGGATTTATCAAGTAGTTCCATGGTCCAAGGAACTTGTTCATAAGTCATATAATGTTTATTAAGCCAATTAAGTTTTTCTTGTTTAGTTAATGGCCGAACAATAAATTGATATAATAGATGACATGGTGGTAATGCCATTTCAGAAAAATCGGCTTTGTTCCAGGCATCAAGAATATGATATCGACTATATGGGTTTGTTTGTAATCCTTTAATAATATCTTTTAATTGATCTACGCCATTCTGGTTACGCCATTGATGACCGTATACTTTTCCTAAATCACCATATGTATATGTGGCATTAGATGTGGGAAAAGATTCGTTATTTTTTACACCAATAACAAAATCTTCAATAGATAGATTTGATTCTTTGTTATATACTTCTTTAAATGTTTTTAAATACCAACGATATGCATCACCATTCCATATATTTACGTCATTATCAACAAGATATTTAATATTTGTTTCACCACGTAAAATCCATAACAATTCATGGATAACGCCTTTCCAGAACATTTTTTTCGTAGTTAATAACGGAAATCCATCTTCTAGATTAAATCTCATTTCGGCCCCAGAAATGCCAATAACATTTGGCATATTTGCTCTTCCACTTTCTTTTTCAATTCCGTTTTCGAGAACATTTCTTAATAATTCGTGATATTGTTTCATTAGTTTTATATGTATATTTTATTTCTATTCATATTATAATTCATCAAATTCAGGAATCCATCGTTTTGGCATTCTTTTAAATTCTAGTTTTTTGGTTTCTTTTTTTGTTGAAATGGAATATCCGTAACCATCAGAAGGTCGATATTTTATTACTTTATATTTCCATGCTTTAGAAATTTTAGAAGGTTCATAAATTTTAACAGTTATATCCCGCCAGAATTTCCAATAACCTCTACTTCGGCCATTGCGCCACATAGAAAAATAGCAAAAATAATGTGTATAATTTTTCTTTAAATACGCATCGACTTCACCACGATATCCTTCAAGAATAAAATTACCGTGATTTTTAGAATATACAAAGCACATTGTGCGAGCCCCATCGCCCCAATTAAGAATACCATTTGATGGTACTTTAATTACAGGATATTTTTTCTTTTTTTTCATATGTTTTTAAAAGTTTAGGAAGGTATTGGGATAAATCGGTATATTATGCTTTCTATGTTAGAACCAGATCCCAATACCTTCGGGTTTATTAAGCGTGCTATTTAATTGAACCACCAATCTATTTTTCAATAGAACCTAAACGTAAAATCTTTATTAAATAAAATATACGATATTTTTTTCAGAAAACAAAATATTTTATATATATAATCTTTCCGTAAACAATTTGTATGCACAATTTTCACAAAGTTGACCAATACCTTTCACATAAAATTCTCTCTCATTTATATGCGTGTTTTTCGAATATTTTGTTTCTTTTTTGCAAATAACACATTTTTCGATTTCATCTAATTCTTTTTTTTGATTTCTCATATCTCGGAATTTAATAAATTAATAAAATCGTGTTGTTCTTTAATTTGATCATTTATATCTGGAATGATAAACGACGTATCAGGATAATTTGTTGCTAAAGATCTATCACATTTTAATGATAACTCTATTGGGTTTATTGTTATATTTAAATTGTATATATTTGATATAGATTTAATTAAATCATATTTACTAATGATTTTTGGTGAAAAAAGATGTCTTACGCCATACCAGTATTTTTTATTTACAATTATATCTTCAAATATTTTTGCTAATTGTAAACATGTTAAACCGTTCCAGATGTGGTTAGTATAACCATCAACAGTTTTATCTTTCATTGATTTAACCCATTCCATTAGTGATCTGGTTCGATTGATTTCTTCACCAATTATAGATGTTCGTATAACTGTACAATTGTTGGGTTCGCCAAGTGATTTAGTTTTGCCATAAACATCTGTACAATCATGTGGAGAATGTTCTAAATATAACCCGTCTTTACCCGAAAAAACGCAGTCGGTTGTAACATGGATTAATTTATATCCTTCTTTCTTTGATACGTTATTTAAATAATGCGGAAATAATGAATTTACAATAATTATTGATTGAATATCGTTATCATTTATTACTGATTTAATAATACCAGCACAATTAATAATAACATCATTTTTTTCCACGCCTTCATAATGTAATATGGAATTTAAATCATCTTCACAATATATGTCGCTAATATCAATATTTTTTCTAGATAATCCAACAACATTAAAATCTTTAGATTTAAGATATGTATAAACATATCTACCTAACATTCCCTTATATCCAAAAACATATATTTTCATTTTTTTTATTTTTCAAAATGTGAATCCAACATTAAAAGATATCGTTTCTAACATCGGATCCATTATTATTCCTGCATTAATTATATTATATATTCTTGTATTTAATGACACATCAAATGACCAATGACTTAATTCATTTTCAGGTATTGCTGGCGGAATATTATAAAGACCATCGTAAGCATTATAACTTACACCAACTCCTACATATGGATGAAATATATTAAACATTGGATCTCCATATAATAACACGCCACTTACTAATTTATAATGATGTTTAATAATTAAACCGTTTACCAATTTCATATCTTTATGCATTAATGATCCGTAAATGCCATAATTTGATGATTTAATCATTCTATCATATCTTAATCCAATGCCATGATTAACAGGTTGAAAGACAAGATAAACCGTATTAGGTTTTCTATAATTTTGTGCCATTATTGTAAATGTACATATGAAGCACAGAATAAGTAAAATAATTATTTTTTTCATAACTTATTTAAAAAACCTCCTTTCATAAGTAATTTATGAAGATATTTTTTATCTTTAAGACACATAATATTAACAGAGGAAAAAACATTAAATCCCACTTTTTCTTTATTTTTTATATGAGAATAATCTTTATTTATCTTTATGCTCGGTAAAATCACATAATAGTTCTCATTAAAAACGTAGGATCTTGGGGATTCATGTTCGGACATTAAAATCTCATTTAATTTTTCTCCTTCTCGTATCCCGATTTCTTCTATTTTAGTGTTTTTATTACCATAATATTCAACTAGTATTTCGGCCAGATCTTTTATAAAAAAAGACGGCATATTCATTACATAAGTTTCTCCGCCAACACTATATTCGGAAGCCTGAAATAATAATCCAATTGCTTCAGATAATGTTAAAAAGAATCTTGTCATTGCTCGGCTTGTTATGGTAATTTTGTTTTGAGTTTTAATTTGATTAATAAAATGTGGCACAACACTTCCATTTGATCCCAATACATTACCGCCTCTAATACAAACAAAGTCTGTTTTATCTGTTAAATTATTAGCTTGAATCGTTATTTTTTCCCCAACGGATTTTGTCATACCATATAAGTTAATTGGTGATACTGCTTTATCAGTCGAAACATCAACGAATTTTTTAACACCATATTTTATAGCGGAATTAACCAAATTAATAGTGCCGTTAATGTTTGTTTTAATTGCTTCTTGTGGCATGTTTTCACATACTGGTACATGTTTTAATGCTGCTAAATGAAACACATAATCTATATTTTTGTTATTAAACAATCTATCCACAGCATCAGCATCACGAACATCGCCAATAATAAATTCGAGTTTATTGTTATTAAATTTTCTTTCCATCGTTACTTGAGCTAGTTCACCTCTAGAAAATATTATAATTTTTTGGGGGTTTTTTTCTAAAAGTTGTGTTGTTAGTTCGTTTCCCCATGAACCAGACCCACCATCTATTAATATAATTTTATTTTCAAACATATTTTATATTTTATATTTTTCCCATGTTCCAAAATAACAAGCGGTATCTACATTATTTATTTTTTCTCCACAATGTTTTGGATGAAATTTAAGATCTATTATATTTTTTGTAAATTGTAATTTTAGTATATCATTTATATACCAATAACTTCTATGCGTTTGATATTCGTGATTGTCATAACCAGTGAGATCCTCATTTTGTTCGTACTTACCTACAGGTAACATTAATAATATTTTATTAAAATCTTCTTTTAAATTATTAATCCATTTAAATCCGACATCTTTTTCAAAATGTTCAAGTACATCAACAATTAATGCTGTGTCTAATGTATATCCTTTTAATAATTCAGGATATTTAATGCATCTCCATGAATTTTAATACAATTATGATATTTTGCATTATCAATATATGGTTTATATATTTCAATACCAATTTTAATCATTACATTACCATGTACCATACTTAGTTTATCAAAAAAACCCGCACCCAATTCAACAACACATATTGAATCAAATGTGTTTTCATTTATCCATTGTGTTAAATTAATATTTTTATATATCATTTTCCAATTAAAATATTAATTACGGTATCTGATACATTTTGAATAAGATATTCATTAGGAATGTACCATTTACTTTTTCTTTTTATTATTATATTAAACGCATTAACAATATTTTGGGTTTTTGTTCCGCATAATATATTTGACCCGCATTCTATTGTTTCTTGTCTTTCAGTTGTTTCTCTGATTGTTAATGTAGGTACTCCAAAAATACATGCTTCTTCTTGTACTGTTCCACTATCTGTTATGACACATTTTGCAGATTTTTCGAGATTAACGAAATCAAAAAAACCGAGTGGTGGTGAAACTAATATATTATCATTTAATTTTATATCAAATTTTTCTAATTTATTTTTAGTTCTAGGATGTAATGAAATTATTGTTTTAATATTTTTACTTATAATATTAATTGCATCAATTATATTTTTTAACGAATCAATATTATCTACATTTTCGCTGCGATGTGCTGTAACTAAAATATAATCTTTAATTTTTTTTGTATATGCGTTTTGTAAATCCCAGTCATATTTAATCATACTCGATTCTATTTCGGTATCATAGTTATTTAAAACTTCAAATATAGGATTACCAGTTTTAAATACAAAATTTTTATGAAATCCTTCGTTTAATAAATTTTGTTTACTATTTTCAGTATAAGGAAGATTGTATTTTGAAACAGCATCTATTATTTTTCGATTTGTTTCTTCAGGTAATCTATTATCATAACATCTATTACCGGCTTCCATATGAAATACTGGTATATTATATTTTTCTGCAATTATTGATAACAATCCTGAATTAGTATCACCTAGTATTAATATTTTATCTGGTTTTTCATTTTTTAATATTTTTTCAAACTCTATGATTGAATTGCCAAGAAATTCGCCAATTGATGATGTTTCATTAAAATAATAATTTGGATTACGTATTTTCATTTCATCAAAAAACCTACCACTTAAATTATAATCATAATTTTGGTTTGTATATATTAAAATATGATCAACCAGATTATCTAATTTTTTAATAATTAATGACAATCTGATTAATTCTGGTCTAGTTCCTGTAATTGTTAATATTTTCATTCAATTAGTATTTTTTAACTTCATCTAAAATTTCGGTGCCACCATTTTTAATTGCGATATTTAGCTTTTTATCTATTGCAGATTTTAACATGCTTCTTTGTTTAACTAATCTTATATTTTCACCACTTAATTGTACAATTTCTTTGATATCTTCATCTGTTTTATCGATTTTAGCATCAAGAATTGCGGTTCTTGAAAGAAGATTATATAATTTGATGTTAATTGTCATCAATTTATCGAGTAATTCAGAAAATGTTATTAATTCAATATCGTTTATCATTGTTTCATATAATTTATCACCTCTTTGACCGATTCTTCTAATGATATATTTGCTCTAAATCCTAAAATATTTTTAGCTTTTTCAACTGAAGGAATTCTCATCTGTACATCATATTCAAATGGTTCATCGCAAATATATACAAAAGGTTTTTCGGGATTTATAATTTTCCACACTAGTTCTGCTAATTCTAATACTGTAGTTGCTACTGAAGTTGAAATATTGAAATCATTATTTATAGCATGTGTAGATTCAATAATCATTCTTATGGCTCTTGCAATATCCTTACCATTGGTATAACAACGAACTTGGTTGCCATTACCTAAAATATGTAATGGATATTGACCTTTTAATACTTTATTAACTAGATCTGGTAAAACATGAGATAACATTAGTTTTATATTGCCCGATGTTATTTCATCTTCATTCAACGCACTATCCTCTCCAACGCCAACACAATTAAATGGCCTAACAATCGTATAGGGTAAACCGTATTGTTCATATGCTCCTTGACAAAAATATTCACAAGCCAATTTTTGAAATCCATATGTGGATCTTGGTGGAAAAGATTTTCTAACATCTTCTTCTTTTGATGGAAATGTTGTTGTTTCTTCAAAAACCATTGAGCTTGATATAACAATAATTCGTTTTAAATATTTGGATTTAAATCCTTTAATCGCTCCATCAAATGTGTTTGCGATTATTCTTTCATTCTTAGCAAGCAAATCATATGCATATTTGTGAAAATATGAAATTCCGCCAATCATTGCTGCTCCGGCGATTATTATTTCTGGCTGTTCTTTATCCACGATTTCGAAATAATCATTAGTAGTCATATCACATTTATAAAATGTAAAGTTTTTATAAGTGTCTTGTGGTCTATGTAAATAACCATATTTTGAATAGTTATCAATTCCAATGACTTGATACCCATATTTTAAAAGATCTAGACAAACATAAGATCCAATAAATCCTTGACTTCCAGTAATTAGTATTTTCATTTTATTTCCTCATACCATCAAAAACGGTTGTTTTAAATTTTTTATTTTCAGTATCTATTGTTTCAAAAAGCTTAAGATCTAATTTTAATTCTTTAACAAAGGCGGCTAATGCACGAGTATCTTTTGGTAAACATGGGCCTCCATAACCTCTAAAATTATCATTTACATCAAGATATATGTCTTTAGTAGTTCCTCTTTTAATAAATGCTTCTTTGATTTTTGAATAATCAGCATTGATGATATTTGATATTTCGTACATTTCATTTGCGAATATTACTTTCATGGCATTAAACACATTTGAATAATATTTTAATAATTCGGCCTCTGTTGGAGTTAATTTAGCATATGCTTTTGGATATTTTCCATGACATTCAACTATTTTATCGTATATGTCATTTGAATTTGTTCCTATGGCTAATAGATCATGATTTTCAACAAAATCTACAATTGCGCATCTTTCTCTTAAAAATTCAGGAACAAAGCAAATTTTCATTCCTGTTTTGTTAATTAGATATTCTGTAGTTGTGGGTTTAACAGTTGATTTAATTGCAATAATTCCATCGTATTTTAATTCTTGTAATTCTTTCACGCATCTTTCAACGATACTAATATCACACGATCCGTCAGGTAATGATAGCGTTGGAACGCATACATAAATAATCTTCGATCCTAATAAATTTTCGATTTTCGTATCTAATTTAGGATCATAAATAAGTACATTATGACTTAATTTTTCGAAGCCATATTTACAAGCAGATCCGACAACACCTAATCCTAATATTCCTATATCCATATAACTTTATTTTAAATTTTATTCCATTTTAATCTTACAATAATTTGATTTTCGGGGCGAGTATATTGATGTATATTTAAATGATTATGACGAATGTTCATTTGATCAATAAACGATACTAATCCTGTCGGTATTATGTGTATTTCTTTTGATTTTTCAACTAAATAAAGAGAATCCAATAAACTTATATCTATTATTCCAGTATTAATAATTTTAATATTTGGTGATATATATTGTTTATTAATTATAAAACCTCTTTTATTATCATCATGTAAAAAAATATATTCTTCGTTATCTTTTAATCCAAGTTTATCATAATATATTTCTTTTTCTTTAATCATATCTCTTTCAAAATAGAAGTTATCCCACATTAAATTGAATGGTATTCCCATATATTCATAAAAAAATTGTTGAAATTGTGTGGATTGGTTTATTGCTTGTGCTCGTATAAAGTGATGCCAACCCAAATATGTAACATTTTTATATAAATTTGGATCATCTACGATTACTTCAACATTTTTTATACTACTATATAATCTTCTAATGTTATCGAGATCCCAATCAGTTTGATGTCTTTTACCAAATAAAAATATTTTATCATATTTTTTAGATAATTCTTTAACTAATCCATAACATATCACATAATCACCAAAACCGTAATGCGTACATAAATATAATGTATTCATATTAATATAGACATATTTTTAAGTATTATTTTCATCGATTTGTTGTTTATTATTAACTGTATATGTGGTTTCCTTCATTGTGGTATTAAGAAATAATAATCTATTTCTTTCTTGAAGCGCATTAGTATTTGATAATGAATATTGAAATGTGTGATGCCATTGATGTATTACAGATACTTCATCAGCAATTATCATTTTTAATCCCATTCTTTTTATTCTTTCAACTAATTCGTTATCTTCATAAGAAGTGCCTAATGCATATCTTTCATCAAATCCACCAAGTTTATGTATGTTTTTTCTAGTTATACCTGAACAAAAATGGTATGCAAGTGGTCGATATTTTGAATGATTATACCATCCAATACCAGAGAATGTTATTTGAGGTAATTTTTTAAAAAAATCCATAAAATCAGGATTATCAATAATTTGGGGTAATTGTTCTGTTAATTGTTGAGTTAATGCATATGTTGAAATAGAAATATAATTATTATTATCAACTCTTTCTGATAAATAAGTGATAATATCATGAACATGAAGACATTCTGCGTTTTGTATAATAATAATATCTCCCACTGCAGCCTGTATTCCAACATTATAAGGAATACATGTATTCACATACCATCTATTTTCAGGTTCGATTCTAATTATTTTTAAAAAAGGAAATTCGAGTTTTAAATCTTCAATTCTATGTTCTGGTGAACTACCATCATCCACAGCAATTACTTCAAAATCATCATGTTTTGTTTTTGTGATTGATTTTAAAGTTTGATAAAAAAGATTTTTCCGATTGACATATGCCGCTACTACTGATATTCTCATATTATTTAATTGTTTTTAGTTTATGATTTGATTATTAAATTTTTGTCTTATTGACCATGTTACAAACTCTTTGAGTCCGTTTTCTAAATCAATTTCCGGAATATAATTAATTTTTTCTTTTATTAATGATATATCTGCCAAACTATTTTTAACGTCACCTAATCTTTTTGGCACGTGATTAATTTTAATATTATCAAAAATATTTGATAATATTTTAACAACTTGATTAACTGATGTTTGTTTTCCACTTCCAACATTAAATGCCCCACAAACTCCATTTGCCTCGGCTGCTTTTATATTTGCTTGAACTATGTCTTTTACATTAACAAAATCACGAGTTTGTTCGCCATCGCCATAAATTGATATCGGTTCATTTTGTAATATATGATATAAAAATATGGGAAAAACCGATCCATATGCATCAAATCTATGATTTATTCCATATACATTAAAATATCTAAGACAAATAACTTCCATATCATATAATTTAGAATAAACTAAAGATAATTTTTCTTCACAAAGTTTTGTGGATCCATATTGAGAATCGGGTTCGGGTGGTGTATCTTCTTTAATTGGAAGGACTTTTGGTTCACCATATATTGATGCTGAAGACGATGTAACTATTTTTTTTATCCCTTGTTTTCGTGCAGCTTCTAATATTTGTATGGTTCCAAGCACATTAATTTCCGCATCCATTATTGGATTTTCAATAGATCGTTTATTTCCAACAGATGCTGCTAAATGAAAAATAACTTCAGTATCACGAATAGCGTGTTCCACATCTGTTCTGTTTCTAATATCACCAACAATTATACTTATGTTTTTAAACGGCTCAAGATTAATACGAAATCCGCTTGAAAAGTTATCTAAAACTTTAACATTATTATCATTTTCGACTAAATATTTAACAAGATTTGATCCAATAAATCCTGCGCCGCCAGTAACTAAGACATTTTTATTTCTCATATTTCATGTATTTTCAAAGTTCTATATTATTTAATCCTTTATTTCTTTTTACATTTATTGCCCTTGCCCTTAATTCGTTAGAATTTGGGCTCATATCGTTAATAATTATTCGTTCTCCCCTGTTGAGACCCATTATTAACAAATCATAATGAATAGATAATCGTGATAGTTGTTTTATTGTTAATTCTCTTTCACTTTCTTTTCGGGCCGTAGTTAATATAATTCTATATCCTTTTTCTTCCCATTCATTTAATTTTTCTTCAACGCCAGGTAAAAGTACTGGTTCATAAAATGATTGTTTGCGAGGAAATCCATAATGGTATATTAAAGTACCATCAATATCAAGAAATATTGTTTTTAACTTTTCTAATTCCATTTATTTTCATTTTTTATTAAATTCCCAATTATCGTATTTGGTAAATTTATTAATCCGCCATTTGTTTCTTTTATGAAATTATGCCATAAAGTTGATCCTGCATACCAATGAAGTCCTATAGAGTTTTCTGTAAATTTTGGGTTATTTTTATCTATTATTTCATTAATAAAGCTAGCATCATGAGCATAAATAACATCCATTGATATATTAAATCCTGTCGTAAGTGTATTAATAGATTCAGGAGTAGAAAAATATTTTTTAAAAATAATCGCTCCTATCGATTGGTATAACTGTGGATGATATTCTTTCATAGCTATACCAACAAGCTTATTAAAAAATCTATTTCCTTGTGAAGCTAAAAGAAATCCCGTGGAATGCCCATAATTATGATCACAATAAAATGTTTCTATATTTCTATTTTCAATTGTATTAAAATATAAACTATTCATTGGCTTAAAATAAATAATATCCATATCAGACCATAAACCACCGGCGGTACTTAAATATGCTAATCTAATAAAGTCTGATTTGTGTACTTCTGATATATTATTATTAAATCCATAATCCTCAAAATCAACGGATATTTTAGTTATGGGTAAATTCATTAATTCGTCTATAAAATTTTTACAGTTTATTTCGTACTTTTGCTCTTGAGACCACCATGAAATATGTGTTGTTGGATATTTAGGATAGTAAAGTCTAACTTCCCAATCTGGATTTAATCTCATAAATGATTTGACTGTAAGAAACCGGAGATAATATAATATACCTCCGCCCCAATATAAATGAATAATTTTTGGTATATTTAAATTCCAATCCATAATTTAAAATTATTTGCTTTATGTTTAAATTTTTCTTTTAATGTTGTTTCATAAAATAATCTTTTGTTTTTTTCTGTTAATTCTTTAACATTTGGTCTATTCCACATAACAGTATCGTGATATTGATGAATAACTGAAATATTATCTTCGACTATAACCTTCAAACCTAATCTATTGATTCTTAAAAGAAGTTCATCATCATCATATCCAATACCTTTAGCATATCTTTCATCAAATCCATTTAATTCACGCATATTTTTTCTTAACATTGCAGAACAAAAATGATATGCAACTGGTCGATATTTTGAATGATTATACCATCCTATTGAATTATCTCCAATATATGGTTGTTGAGGTAATGTACTTAAATAATCTACAAGTGTGTCATTTTCTAAATGCTCTGGTATAATTTTATTTATTTCATTATTAATGCCATAAGTTGAAATTGTGATATAATTATATTTATCAACGGTTTCATTAATATATGATAAAACATCATGAACATGTAAACATTCGGGATTTTGAAGAACAATTATATCTCCTTGTGCTTCTTTTAATCCAATATTAAATGCAACACATGGATTAATATACCATTTTTGATTTTCATTTATTCGTATAACATTTAAAAATGAAAATTCATCTATAAAGTCTTCAATTCTATGCTCGGGAGAGCTTGCATCATCAACTGCAATAACTTCAAAATCTTTGAATTTTGATTTAGTTAACGATTTTAATGTTTGATAAAATAGATTTTTTCTGTTGTAATATCCTGTTATTATTGAAATCATTATAAATAATAGTATTCATATAAAGATTGATGATTATATTTTTCAATTTCTTTTTTATTAAGATTCATTAATTTTATTTCATTAAGAATGTGATTGATTTTATATTTTGTGAGCTGTAATATATTATCTAGCTCATGGCCTTCTTAGTGATAATCTCAATAATTTTTCTTTTCGTGTTTCTTTAGTTATATCATTACCATTTACCATTCGTTAAATATTCTACTTTATTTATAACATATAAACCATTAGGTTTATAAGCATACAAATATTTTTCATCATATTTGTCTTTAATTATATGTTTAGTAAATTCTTCATTTTGAAGTGCTTTACTTTTTGCTTCTTCTTCAGTTTCAGCTACAAGTGTTATACGAATTACAGAATCGGGGTTTTCGTATCTTACTTGAAAAACTGGATTTAAATTATCAAACAACCCTCTAATTTTTTTGAGCTTGGTATCGAAATATTTTTTCATAAAATATATATTTTAAGAAAATATACATATTTTTTTATTAATAACAAAGTTATTTAATAAAAAGTCCAATTATTTAAATATTTATTTTATATGAAAATTATTATATCAAAAAAACACCTTAATCAGATATTAGATAATTCTAATATTATTAGCGAGCAAGTTCAAACAAGTAATGATGAAAAATCATTAATTGTTTTGCAAAATCGTATCAATGATATTATTGATAAAAAACAAAAAGAGATTTTAGATCAAACAGGTATAAAAGTTCTTGTTAATGAAAATGGGGTAAATCTTGAAATTGGTAAGAAGGATTTTCTGATGAAACCAATGGTTAAGGGAATATATGCATTAATAATACCACCGAATAATGCATTATCTTTTGGTAAGATATTAATGGATTCAATATTACCAGAAATAGAAAAAATTCCAGAATATAAATCATTGGTAAATGTTCACCCAGAATTAAAGGATCAAATTCAACAAAACGGTATTCAAGGTACTCTTTATACGGATGATCAAAACCAGGGTATGTTCAAATTTACCGTTTCTAGAAAGCCGATGGCAATGGAAGACATGAAATATGCTATTGAATTTGGTAGAGAATATCCATTGGGTGAATTTTTAAATAGAAATAAACTTATTTATAAATTTAAAAACGGAACATTTGGTACACTAGAATCTGGGGCACTTTTTATGAATTTAAAAAGTATAGATTTAAGAATAAACTCACCAGCAACAAAAACTGTAACACAACCTATTACTATCAATACGGTTGCGATTGGCGATGTTTTTAATTTTGATAGTGTTGAATTTAAGGATCCTGCATCGGTTGAAAAGCAGATTTCTTCATTTGTTCGAGACATTAAAATGGGGATCCAACAATATGGACAACAATTTATAGATCATGTTAAATCTCAAAATCCAACAGTATTTGGATACTCAAGTGTAGATGGTGATCCTGATCAAAATATATCTGGCGGATATAAACCATGTAGTGGTTCAGGTACAAGACGGAATTATGATATGTGTTTATCACGAGAAAGATCAAGAGTAATTGCCGATATGTTAAATCAATATTTACCAGAACTGGGTGGAGCTATCAAATTTAAAGGATTAGGTGAAACAACAAAATGGGGCCCAGGATGGACACCTCAAAATCCAACTATACCCGAACAAACAGCACCTAATAGAAGATATTTTTTGAGTGGAATTAAACCATTTACTGGTCAAGCTTAATTATATGTAAATAAGCAAGTAATAATGTGAATATTATTTTTAAGGTTATACTTAGATTTAATTTTAATTTTACAATCAAAATCTTTTAATAGTGTCATTGATATATAATTTATATCATTTTTATCTAGCCATTTATTTATATATTTTTTTGATATTTCTTGATATGTGGTGATATTATTACATGAAATAGTATCTTTAATTTCAAAATATTCATTTGTGTATAATTTAATTAGTGATAATTGTTTTGAATGATTTTGTAATTCTTTAAACATAATATTACACATTTTTTTATTATCAAATTTATTGTAATTAATAATTTGACTATGTATTATATTAGGTAAAAGAAAAAATAATACAAAAATAGTTGTTATTAAGTTTATATGTTTTTTTATCTTATACATCTTTAATAAATATTTATATGTAAGCATAATTTTTTTTAACCTTGAGATTAATTATTATTATTTAGTATTTTTGACCACAATTAGGACAAAATAAAAATGATTTTCTTCTTCTTCTCATACCACAATTTGTGCAATAGATCTTTAAATCTTCTTGTTGAAAAGGTTTACGAGACATTGGAAGTATTTTCCACGTAGATACCCAGCTCCACCAATTATTAAATGATGTATAATCATATAAAAAAGACTGTTTGGATATTGATCCCTTTTCTACTCGTCCTGTCTCGATACTATTTTTAATTTCAAATGATTTAACTCTATTATTTGCAATGGGATTTGTATAATATGAACAATTAAATGAGGATTGACCATAATAGTTGGTGGTATCAGACGTTGAGATTTTTTTAAAATCATCCCAATGATTTATTGCACTGGTGGGATATGTTGTAGAATAAAAGTTTAATGGAATATATTCATTATAAAATTTAACAACAATTTTTCCATTATTTTTTATTGCTTGTTGAACATTTGAATCATTTTCATCAACTTCATAGGTTTCAAATAAAAATTTTTTGGGTTCATCAAAATATCTTTCTAGAAATACTCTTTCGCCTGGACGTAAGACCATTCCATTTTTAAGAGAAACACCATTTAATTCGATTTCAGCGAAAACTTTTGTTGATCTTGGATTAAATAGTTCGATTTCGAATTCATCACCATTGTTTAAATAAACAATATTTTCGTATGAATCATTAGATTTAAATTGTTTTATTCGTTGTCTACGTTTAGTGACAAATGCTTCGGGCTGAATTGGCCCATTGTGAATTAATTTTATCATTTCCTTATTTTTTTATATTTGAGTTTCTATTTGCTGGTATCAATTCCAACTCAAATGTCATTTAACAGACACTAGAACCTCAATCACAAAGTTAAACATAAATATATTATAAAATTTTTAAATAATCAATAGATTAAATATATTTTGTTAATAATTTAATTTTCCCCGAATTAAATAATTCATCTCCCTCATCCTTGTCATAATAATATCCTTTCATATAGTGTTCCGATGTTTTTGAACCCGTAAGATTTTCTGCAGGTATTATGAAATAAAAATAGTCATAATTGGTATATACATATGTATAAATGAAATAAGGTTTTTTTAATTGACTATCTATACCCATTTTAGTACTAGTATGCGTATACTTTGTATGTTTAATTGTATCAAATGTTGTCATATCTATTAATCCAACCAAATTAGTCCCCCTACTTTGAAATAATCTATAATTTTTATCTATTGTGGCATATAATGGTCTTGTTTCTATACTAAGAATAGCTACTATAAGTGAATTTAATCCACCACGTATACCCAATTTATTTTGTAAAATAACTCGATCAAGATATACATCAAGAGCTCCAGGTGAATCTTGAATAAGTTTTATTATTCCAAGCGGATCACCAGGATCATGACATCTAAATCTTTTTTTATAATCACCGCCAGTTAATGTTGTTTTACCTATATATGTTTTCCTATCAGGAATGGATAATACTTCAAAACATCTTTTAGTATTGATGTATCTATTGCTATCAATATATCTTAATTGTATTCTTCTACTTTGTATTGCAAAATCATATGGATTAGGTTGTTTTGTAGTATGTTCTCTAAAATTTATACGATCTATTTTAAGATCATCAGTTTCATATGGAGTTAATTCAAAATATTTAATTAAATGTTCTTTTCCATTCAATGCTGGCCATATTTCAAGAATTTCTTTCCATTCTAATTGACTTCTATCGCCCATATTAGTTCTTAATGTGACAACATATGGATAGCCATAATAAGTCTCATCTTTAATTGGTTGTAATACAGATAAAAAATATGCATCATATTCATTTCTATTTTTATCCATTACAAAATAATATGCTCTTCTTGGGCGATAATCATAATATAAATTAGTGCCTTCATTTGCTCCGTGAGTAATACACCAGTTATTGGAAGGAAGATTATGTTCTTTACTAGCTTGACTATTTATAATATGTTGTAAATATCCCAGTGATATTGCTTCGGGCTTTGATTGTACCTTAATAACAATAAGTCCGTTTTCATCGATAATTTTATGACTAGAATTTTCCCATATTTTATATGCACTTTCTTTTTGTAATTCAAGTGTATCACCTTCAATTTTAATACCAATTTCAAGATTAGAATTTTGAGTACTAACTCTATCTATATAAAATTCGATTTGTTCCCATGTATAATTTTGTATATCCCTAATTTTTGAATGATCTGATAGAACACTACGTAATTCTGGAAATTTATTTACCATTGCAGAAATTTCGGGTAGATTTACGTGTCTTCGATTAGTATATGGATTTATTGTTCCTGGTGGCATATATTCTATCATTCCATTTTTTCTTCTATTAAAAAAAGCAATAGCCTCATCCATTCTCTGTTCAGTCAATCCAGGATTTTCTTCTTTCCATTTCAATTTTAATCTTTGAATTTCAGAAAGTGGTTTTACTTTTTGGGGTTTTATATCTTGTGATAATGTTGATCCTGAAACCATTTCAGGTTCGGCTTCAGGTTCATTTTTGGGCTGTGGAGGAACTTCATTATTAGTCTTATCGTCCGGCAGATCCGGATCCGGATCTTCTAGTTCCGGCTGTTCCTTAAGTAATTTTAAATATAATTGTTCAAGTGTCATATTATATTACTATTTATTTTTAAAATACTTTTTATTCATCAATTGTGAATTTAATATTTTTCCTGATTTTCTCATTACGAGTTCTTTGAGAATAATATTATCCACTAATCGTTTTATTTGATTTTCTGTTAAAATAATTTTTTTCATACAGTAATAAATATTAACGAATTTTGAAATATTATGATTACTATGTCTATTATTATATATATATATATTTATGAAAAAGTGAAAATATGCTTAATTTAAATGGTCTTGAAATAGTAACCTATCAAGATAAATTATATTATGTTTATCGTAAATTTCCTAAAAATAGAATTCGTGAAGGATTTATTAATGAAGTAAAAGAATTATGGCATTGTGATATGGTACTTAAAAAAAGAAATGATGATGATGAAACACTAATTTTTTTAGTTGAAATACCAGATGCTATAATTGTGGAGGACTCTGTAAAGTCTGTGAAGGTGTGATTCTATCAGCTTTTTTAGGTGGTTTAGATAATTTCTTAGATGTGTTTGATAAATTAATTATAGAATCAAAATTAACTAAAATATTGTTTAAAACCGCAGCAAATTCATAATTTTCAATTTCTTCATTTTTTTTACAAAATACAGTTATAAAATTTTTTAATTCGGTATCAGTAAGATTAGCTTTAATTTTAGCACTATTTTTTAAAAGATTAAAAATGGTAAATGATAAAGCAAGTTGTTTCTCTTTATTTAATCTGAAATGTGATTCTATATCAACGCTAGCTAAAATATTATTTGATATTGATTCTAAAAATGAAATAAATGAGGGATGATTTATAGGGACTTTCATATTGTTATATTTTTAAATAAATATTTTGCAATATAGATTATCGAAACTTGGAATATTTCGAATTATTTTATATGTATAAAAACTTATTTGCCCCATTTTTTTCTTTTTACTATTTGAGCAATAATTCCATAAACACTTAAATCTTGAAATGTGTCATCAACCGTTTCACCAACAGTATCTGGTTTACCTAAAACAACTAGTTGCTTAATTCTTTGAATTTTATCATTCATTCGAAAAAACAAACCACTTAATGAAAATTTAACATCATCTTCAGTTTGTAATAATGTCCCAAGGGAAATATTTGATGGGCCATAATTTAATTGTTTTTTACAAAATAGTTCATATTGCTCATTAAGAATTTTTTTAAATTCTTTAGTGGTTTCTGGATATTTTTCTTCACATTCTTTAATTACTGCCGATTTTTCGGGTCTTGATTGTACATTACCTTCCATAATATTTTATTTTTAATATTATTATACATATTTATGTAAATATAGATAAAATAATTCATAATACCAAATATTTATAAAAAAAAAATATTGTAATGGCTACCAAAAAATCAAAAACAAAAGAATCTCATCCAGGTAAATCTGATGAACCGAAATATAGGCAATTAGTTAGAATGCTATCTTTTAGAATAGTACCAATGTATTATAAAAAAATAGAGAATGTTGCTGATAGTCAAAAAACAACAGTTTCTGCTCTTATTAGAAGATACATTAAAGAAGGTATGATGAAAGATCTTGAGTTGAAAAGTGGAGACACTAATTTTAGAATTGAGTAATTATTTATCAAATCTTCGTCTAGCCGCATCTGTTATAAATACATATTGGGCGACACCTATAAAATCGTCCAAATTTTTTGCATTAC
>Ga0255345_1000992_pt1 | contig 44237 bp, 30 predicted proteins | sample wastewater_treat_6_FD_192415 | JGI IMG/M metagenome (GOLD analysis project Ga0255345, IMG submission 192415) | Wastewater microbial communities from Lulu Island WWTP, Vancouver, Canada - plant20 | ecosystem: Engineered > WWTP > Wastewater > Unclassified | place: Canada: Vancouver, British...
GCGCCGCGGCGTTCCACCGCTCGCGCTGCGCTTCGCTGAGCTTGAGGCCCCACTCCCGTGAGGAGATCCCGAAATACGACCGTGCGGCCGCCTTGCGCTCCGAGGGTCGGTCCCGGGGAACGGTGCGCCGCCGGGCGCACACGCCGAAGGGGGATTGGTAATATGTTTCCGCGCCCAGGCTGCCCGTGCGCGGAGAGGTTAGTATTTTCATAATGTCTGTCCTCTCTAATGGTTGTTTTAATTGTTTATCTATTACGGGCCGGAGAGCGACTCCGCTTCCTGCCGTTCCCTGGGCTGGGAGTTCCAGCCGCCCCCACCCCAAGGGTCTGGGGGAAGGCTGGCGGGCGGGAAGTCTTCGCGCAAGGGCAATTTTGAGGGGTTGGTGGTGGCAAGCGGATGCGGAGCGCCGCGTGGGCACGCGGCCTGCAGGGGGGATTGATATTTTAGGGTGGGCTGCCCAGGGCGGTGCTCGCGCCTCGCTTCATCCGGGGCTATCTTCGGGAATCCTTGCAGGGGTTTCGGTTGGGCGCGCAAATGTATGAGGAGGTTTTTGGAGGGCACGGTTCCGCGCCTGGTTCGAGGCGATGGACGACAAGCGCCGGCATAGGCCGGTAGTCATTGGCTCTTCTTTGCCCTGCTTATACGGGAAAGTGCATTTGGCCAAGGTGAGTGACCGGCTCCAGCCCAGGCATTTCACCCCTGCAAGACTGGAGCGCGGGCATCTTGCCCGCTTACAGCCTCCAAACGGGCTAAGCGGGCCAGAGGCCCGCGCTCCGGCCTGCGGGTATTTCGTGCGGGGCGTGAAATATCCCGAAGTGTATTTAGCCAAGGTTAGTGACCGGCTCTAGTCCAGACATTTCACACCTGCAAGGCTGGAGCGCGGGCATCTTGCCCGCTTACAGCCTCCCAACGGGCTAAGCGGGCAAGATGCCCGCGCTCCGGCCTGTGGGTATTTCGTGCGGGGCGCGAAATATCCCGGCTAGGGGATGGCTGTGGATGAGGGCCGCAAGTGCTGATCAAACCAGTCCGCGAATCTGCGGGTGTCGAACACCATCGTCGTCCAGCCGTGCCTGCCGCCCGGATGCACCACGAGCTTCACCTCGCGGCCCTGTTCGCGCGCTCTGGCCTTGAACCACAGGGATTGCTCCAAGGGCACCAGCGTGTCCGCGTCGCCGTGATAGATTAGCACCGGGGGGAGATTGGTCGTGATGTGGTAGATGGGAGAAGCCTCGCGGCCGATGACTTTCCATGCCGATAGATTGGTTCCCTGGGGACCGAACGCGCGGCGGAAACGCCGGGGCGGGCCGCCGTCGTGGAGATTTTCGGTGGATGCGCCCTGGTTCAACAGGTCGGTCACGGGGAAGAAGACGGCCACCGCCTGCACCGAGCTGCTCTCGCGGTCCACTTCGTCCGGCGTTTCCCGCGGGCCGGGCCCGCCGCGGGTCGCCAGCATCAGGCTCAGGTGCCCGCCGGAGCTGCCGCCGGATACCCCCAGCCGCCGCGGGTCCACGCCATATTCCCGCGCATGGTGCCGGACGAAGCGCACGGCCCGGTGCATGTCCGCGATGATTTCCATCACCGAAGCCTGCGGCTGTGATACATGGTAAATGGCGAATACGGTGTAGCCGCGCCGCAGGATGGGCGCCGCCAGCCATTCGCGGAATTTGCCGGCCGCGCTGGATTTCCATTTCCCGCTGACCAGCACGAGGACGCCCAGGCCGTTGGGGCGCGCCGGGGTGATTACGTCCAGGGCCAGCGGATGCTCGCCGCGCTGGCCGTAGATGATGCCATTGCTGCGATGCACGGCCGGGTGGAAATACCAATAGAGCCCGAGGAGCGCCGAGGCCGGCAACACCGTCAGGCCCAACAGCCCCCACAGGAACCAGCCAGGAAACCGGCGGCGAGACATGGGGCAACAATACGCTGGAGGCAGGCTTTTGACCACAACCTCCTTTAGCCGGCTTTCACAGCCCTGCCTGGCAGGGGGCCGGTTGCCTGCGGCGCTCCGCGGTTATGTTGGCCGGCTGAGGATGCTTACGGGCCGGGCAGGGGTTCCTGAAGGGTTTGCTTGCCGCCATGCAGTTTCTGGCGCGCCCCGGAGGGGAGAATGGCCGTTGCCTTCACGCCATGGGGGACTTCGACTTCGAGCCGGAAGGAGCCGTTGTCGTTGCGCCAGCGGCTGGCGACGGGGCCGCGCGGCGTCCGCACGAGGGTCGCCGCGCTGGCCAGGGGGCCGGGGTTGGGCGCAATGAGGATTTCCCGCCAGCCGATGCCGTCGGGCGGCTGCCGAATGCCGCCGACGTAGCCATAATACCACTCCATCACGTGGCCCAGCATGCAATGGTTGAGAGACTGGCAGCCGTCCATCATGGCATCCCAGGTCTCGGGCAGCGCGGTCAGCCCCTTGGCGAGAATGCCGCCGTAGCTGCCCAGGCCGGTGCGCGAATAGACGCGGTGCAGGACATCCGAACGGCCCGCCTCCGCCAGGGCGCGGATGAAATAGGCGTGGCCCACGTCTCCGGGCGTCTGCTGCCAGTCCCGTTGCTTCAGATCGGCGATGATGTCCGCGACCAGCAGCGCGCGGTCTTCCGGCGGGACCAGGCTGGCGCATAAGGCCATGGCGTTGGCGCATTGCGGGCTGCCGTGGTGGCGGAGTTTGCGGGTGGCCGGGTCCTGAAAATGCCGCCGGAAGTCGGCGGCGATTTGCGTGTGCAGCTCGCGGTAGGCGCGGGCGTCCCGGGGACGCCCCAGCGCCTGGGCTGCGCGGGAGACGGCTTCGGCGCACAGTCCCCAGGTGGCGGTGGCGGACAGCTCGGTGGGCGTGAAGCGCGACGGACCCGGCGGCTGGCCGTGGCCGTAATCATACCAATCCCCCAGCCCGGCGGGGGCGAGGCCATCCCGGGCCTCCCGCCCGATGAAATCGGTGAAGCGGCGCATCAGGTCGAAGTGGTCTTTCAGGATTTGCCGGTCGCCGAACCACTGGTAGTGCTGCCAGGGCACCAGAACCGCCGCCGCGCCCCATTCCACCGTCCAGTTGAACGCCCCGGGGAAGCGGCCCGCCGGGTAGCTGGGAGCCACGGTCAGGACGCGCCCGCTGGGCACCTGCGCGTCGCGGATGTCATGGGCGATCTTGCGGAACCAGTCCCGGCCCTCGTAGCGGTAGAGGAAGCTGGGTTCCAACAAGTAGGCGCACTCGAGCCAGCCGAGTTTTTCCCGGTGCGGGCAATCGGTCAGCACCCAGCTCATATTGGCGCGCATCGCCGCGTCAATGAGCTGGTGCGTGCCGTTGTAGAGATCGCTGGCGCAGTGAAAGCTCCCGGTCTCAGCCAGCCCGGCGCGCACCGGCACGAGCTCCAGGCGGCGAATGACCGGCAGATTCCCAGGGTTGGCCTCGCCCTCCGGCACGGCGCCCGTGACTTCGACGAACTGCATGCCCAGGTAGAAGAAGAGCCATTGATGCGTGTGGGGCTGGCCGTCGGTGATAAGGTCGCTGTTCACGATATAGCCCCCGAACAGCCGGTCTTCGGCATTTTTGTGTTCGCCGCAGCGGAATTGGATGCGGTCGCCCGCCTTGCCGCCGGTCACCGTGATTCGCAACTGGGCGGCGGTATTCCGGGGGAAAGAATAGAGGAAAACGCCCGGGGCTGGTTGCCTCACCGAGGCCGCGGGTTCAGGCGGGAACGCCTTGATGCCCGGCCAGAGGGCGGGCGTGAGCTGGCCGGTGGGGGCGCCGGCCAGCCGGACGGCTTGCCAGGCATGATCATCAAAGCCCGCGGAATCCCATCCCGGCTCCTGGAGGCGCGCGTCGAAGTCTTCCCCCGCGTAGATGTGGGAGAACACCACCGGGCCGTCCGCCGCGCGCCAGGTTTCATCCGAGCCGAGAGTGCCGGGCGTGCCGCGCCGGGGCTCGAAACGAATTTCGGCGCGCAGCAGGAAGGGTTCACTGGCCGTGCGCTGCGGGCCGTGCTTGTTGTAGCGCCCCGGGGGCGGGTTGGGATTGTTCCAGAACGAGTTGCCGAGCATGACTCCCACGCAATTGGTTCCGCGGGTCAGCCGGGCGGTGATGTCGAACTCGCGATAGTAAAGGGTCTTCTCGTATTGCGACCAGGGCTGGTTCATGCCCGTGTCGGCGAGCCGCTGGCCGTTGACGCGCGCGTCAAAGTCCCCCAGCCCCGCAAGGCGCAGCCAGGCGCGGCGCGGCGCCCGGTCGAGGATAAACTCCTTGCGGAACCGCGGGCAGGGCTGGTTGGTGCCCATCCCCGCCGGAGGGGCAATCCAGCGCGCCTGATCAAACTCCGCTGCCGCGGCGCCGGCCAAGGCGGCGAGCGTCGGCGCAAGGAGGATTTTCAGCCAACTGAGTGTGTGTCGTTTCATAATCGCCGGGTTCATTCGGCGGGCAGCGAGGAATGACCCGCCCCGGGCGGGGTTGCGTCGTGCCCTGGTTGCCGAAGCGGATGCCAGCCCGGCTGAAATCATCACCGCTTCGGTCGCCCCGCGATGGCGGCCCGCCGCTGAACTAAATGCCGCCACAGCGTACCCCCACCCCTCGCAGGCGCAACTCAAAACTGGAAGAAAAAGCCCGTGGTGGCGCATCCCGGCTCCGCGCCGAATCGAAGGCGGAGTGCGGGCCGCGCCGGGGCCAGCGATTGCGGCACCGGGTGTTTTCCGGTGGGGCAAGGATTCATCCCCGCCGGGTCCGGGGCTGACCTGGATGATTACGGCGGCATTGGCCCGGGCGGCAGGGCGCTTTCTCCCGACCGCAGCCAGGCGGCTCGCGGCGGGCGCGCTGATAGCGACCGTGAATGCGGGCCGGGGATTCCCGTTTGGCGGATAGACTCATGTTCGTGGCTTCGGTAACCATGAACTTGAGCCAACGTATCGGCGAATGCCTCGTCCACCTCCCCGCCCCGGCAACATTTATTCTGCGTCAGCTTGGTGAACGCATTTTTTTGAATTTTGTTCTTGCTTTATGTTCGGCGTGAGCGCAGAATCGCAGAAAATCGGCGAAGTGATGAAATCTTCGAGATTAGAACGTAGTCGTTTTCATCTATGCAAATAGAAGCAGATCGTGTCTGCAAACCTTCCTGAAATATGAACACCAAGCAACTTCTCACCCTTAGCACCGTTTCTCTCGCCGGCGCATCAGCCGCCCTGGCTACCGCCGATTATGGGCCGGCGGTGGATCGCATGATCACCGGGTGCACCAAATGGTACACCTCCGGCTACGGCCACAAGTTTGCCGTCGTCCATAGCATGGAGGGGTACTACTTGACCGGAACCTCCTATTTGCGGCGCTGCGATATTTCGGTCAGTTGCCACTATACGGTGAACGGGCTGGTGGATTATGCCGGGGATGCGCCGCGGGGCGAGATTTCGCAATTGGTGCGGGAGGCATATTATGCCTGGCACGCGACGTGTTGGAATCAGCATTCCCTGGGCACGGAGCACGAGGGTTTTGTGGGCAACCCGGCGTGGTTTACTGAGGAGATGTACCAGGCCTCGGCGCTGCTTCACCGGCATATGGCGGACAAGTTTGGCTTTGCCAAGGACCGGAATCATATTGTGGGTCATAACGCGAAGTCGTCTTCGGCCTGGTGCTCGTATGCTTCGGCGAATCTGGGCATTAATCCTTATTGCAATACCCACAGCGATCCGGGTCCCTATTGGAACTGGTCGCATTTCATGTCCCTGATCGGGGGCGCGGTTGATAACTCGCAGTATATTGGGCAGAGCGTGGCCGATGGCACCACGTTTCCGCCGAATCATTCCTTTAATTGCACGTTCACCTTTAAGAACACCGGGGGTACCACTTGGATTGCGAGCGGCGGCAACGGCTATACCCTCAACAACCTGGAGGGCGACTCGATTGGCGCGGCTGCGGTGACGGCGATCCCGAATAATGTGGCGCCGAACGCCAGTGTGGGGATCAACATTGGTTTTAAGACCCCGGCCTCGCCCGGAACCTACAAGGCGTGGTTCCGGATGAACAACTCGAGCGGCACTTATTTTGGCGACTGGTGTTATTTGGAGGTCATCGTGGCCAATCCGGCGCCGGTGATTACCACGCAACCGGTGGCGGTGACCAAGAATCCCGGGGAGACGGCGACCTTTACGGTGGGGGCGACGGGGGCGACCAGTTATCAGTGGAAGAAGAACGGAGTGAACATTGCGGGGGCGACGGCGGCGACGCTGACGCTGGCGAATGTGCAGTTATCCCAGGCGGGTTTTTATTCGGTGTCGGTGAGCAATGCGGGGGGCACGGTGACCAGCAGTTCGGCGCAGTTGGTGGTGACGGCGGCGGCGACGGCGGTGGGGACGGGCGGTGGGTTGCGGGGGCTATATTACAACAATACGGATTTCAGCGGGCTGGCGCTGTCGCGGCTGGACGGGACGGTGAACTTTGATTGGGCGGGGGGGTCGCCGGCGGGGAGCATTGGGGCGGATACCTTTTCGGTGCGGTGGACGGGGCAGGTGGAGCCGCGTTATAGCCAGACCTATACGTTTTACACGACGACGGATGACGGGGTGCGGTTGTGGGTGAATGGGGTATTGCTGGTAGATTACTGGGCGGGGCAGGCGGCCACGGAACGGAGCGGGACGATCGCGTTGACGGCGGGGCAGAAGTATAGCATTCGGCTGGATTACTATGAGAACACGGGCAACGCGGTGGCGAAGTTGATGTGGTCCAGCGCGAGCCAGGTGAAGCAGATTATTCCGCAGAGCCAGTTATACCGGCCGGTGCCGGTGCTGGCGGCGATTGGGGATCAGACGGTGGCGGTGGGGCAGGCGTTGAGCGTGCCGGTCACGCTGACGGCGTGGGACGAGGTGACGGGGGTGACGGTGCTGGAGGATTTTGAGGGGTATGGGGATGGGTCGCCGACGGATCAGATTATGTTCCGCAAGCCGGGGAACTCCGCCTCGACGAGCGGGTTTTTGGATGGCGGGGTGACCAATTACAACGTGCCGACGGCGAGCATGCCGGCGGGGCGTTCGAGTGCGCGGGCGATGCATGTGTCGTGGAGTTTTTTGACGGGGACGACCGATCCGTGGTTGCGGCTGGTGACATATAATGCGGCGACGCGGCCCAATCCGATTGTGGAGATCACGCGGTCGTTGTGGTTTGATGTGCATACGGACAAGGCGTTGAAGGTGGGATTGGGGTTGCGGGAGACCAATCCGACGGGGGCGATTGGGGAGAATGGGGGCGGCAGCGGGCCGATCGAGTTTGTGGGGGTGCCGGGCAAGACGGGGCAAACGCCGCTGCCGAGCCGGGTGGTGAGCGCGGGGAGTTGGTCAACCTTGAAGTTCAACCTGCCGCAGGAGGCGGTGACGGGGTTTACGGGCAACGGGATTTTGGAATCCACGACGGGCAAGGCGGTGTTGGAGAGTTTGGCGCTGGTGCCGGCGGGGGGGATGGGGGTTTATCATGTTTATTTGGATAATTTTGTGCAGGTACAGAATGGGGCGTTGAGTTATGCGCTGGAGCCTGGGGCGCCGGCGGGGGCGACGATTAATGCGAGCACGGGTGAGTTTAGCTGGACGCCGGCGCCGGCGCAGGGGCCGGGGAGCTATACGATAACGGTACGGGTAACGAACGGGGGCACGCCGAGTCTGAGTGCGACGAAGAGTTTTGGGGTGACGGTGACGGCGCCGCCGGTGATTGTGACATCGCCGCAGGATCAGAATGTGTATCCGGGGGGGACGGCGACCTTTAGTGTGACGGCGACGGGGACGGCGCCGCTGACGTATCAGTGGCGGAAGGATGGGACAGCGATTGCGGGGGCGACGGGGAGCAGTTATACGCTGGTCAACGCGCAGGCGTCGGACACGGGCGGTTATTCGGTGAAGGTGAGCAATACATTGGGGTCGGTGGAGAGCGCGGAGGCGTTATTGATGGTATCGGACGTGGCGTCGCCGCCGTCGATCGTGGTGCAGCCGCAGGGTTTGACGCGGCGGCAGGGGGAGAGTGCGAGTTTTGGGGTGACGGTGGCGGGGTCGTTGCCGTTGGTGTATCAGTGGTATCGGGACGGGGTGGCGTTGGCGGGGGCGACGCAGAATTTCTATACGGATGCGGATGTGCAGCCGGGGGATGCGGGCAATTATTGGGTGGTGGTGACCAATGCGTATGGGAGTGTGAGCAGTGAGATGGCGGAGCTGGTGGTGATTGTGGCGCCGGTGATCACGAGTGGGCCGGTGAGCCAGACGGTGACGCAGGGGAGCAGTGTGAGTTTCAGCGTGGTGGCCAGTGGCACGGCGCCGTTGGTGTATCAGTGGCGGAAGGGGGGCGTGGCGATTGGCGGGGCGACGGGGAGCCGCTATAATTTGAGCAACGTGCAGGCGGGGGATGCGGGGAGCTACACGGTGGGGGTGACCAATGCGGCGGGGGGCGTGATCAGCGGGGCGGCGGTTTTGACGGTGCAAGTGCCGCCGGGGATCACGACGCCGCCGGTGGGGCAGACGGTGGCGCGGGGGGCGAATGTGACCTTCAGCGTGGTGGCGACGGGCAATCCGGCGCCGAGCTACCAGTGGCGGCGCAACGGGGTGAATATCGGGGGAGCGACGGGGAGCAGTTATACCCGGAATAACGTGCAGTCCGGGGATGTGGGGATGTATTCGGTGGTGGTGAGCAATCCGCTGGGCAGTGTGGTGAGTGTGGAGGCGTCGCTGGCGTTGACGGGGGCGATCGCGTTCCAGGACAACTTCAGCGGGTGCAGCCTGGGGCAGTGGACGACGGCGGCCAGTCCGGCGACGGAACTGGTGGCTTCGTCGGAGCAGAACCACACGGGCGGGGGCGGGTGCAGCGCCAAGCAGGACAATACGAGCGACTACATGTATCACAATTTTGGGAGTTACAGCGGGCATACCAAGGTGAGTTTCTACTGGTATGACGACGGAGCGAGCACCAAGTCCTACCTGGAGATGCGTTCGTATGCGAACGGGTCGTATCCGGGGAGCCTGACGCAGGTGCTGGCGGTGGGGAAATATAACACGGTGACGGCGCCGGGTGAGGTCTATGATTTGCGCAAGTATCAGTTGCGGGTGTTGTATCCGTCGGCGAGCATGGGGTGGATGAACTGTGAGACGAACAGTTCGGGTGGGGCGCGTTCGCCGGGGTGGCACAAGTTTTCGATTGAGCGGCTGGCGGACGGGACGACGCTGAAGTTCACGGTGGACGACGTGGCGACGCGGACGATCACCGGCGCGAATGCGGCGAACTGGAACACGGTTTTCATTGGGACGGGCAGTGGTTCGACGGGGATTACGGCGTATTTTGACGATGTGGTGGTGGAGTATTTTGATCCGCCGTCCATTGTGGTGGCGCCGGCGGGTCAAACAGTGGCGCTGGGAGGCAGCGCGACCTTCAGCGTGGTGGCGACGAACAATCCGCAGAGCTACCAGTGGCGGCGCAATGGGGAGAACATTGCGGGGGCGACGGGGGCGACGCTGACGGTGAACAACGTGCAGGCGGGGGATGCGGGGAGCTACACGGTCATGGTGGGCAACGGGGTGGGAGCGGTGGTGAGCAGCGGGGCGGCGTTGCTGGTGGCGCCGGAGATTGTGGTGCAGCCGGTGAGCCGGACCAATGTGGCGGGCAGCACGGTGAGTTTTGTGGTGGTGGCAGATGGGCAGGCGCCGCTGAGCTACCAGTGGAAGAAGGACGGGCAGGCGCTGAGCGATGGCGGGGTGATTTCGGGGGCGCAGAGCGCGGAGCTGACCCTCAGTGGGATAGCGGCGGGGGATGCGGGGAGCTACACGGTGGGGGTGACCAATGCGGCGGGCGGGGTGGAGAGCGTGGTGGCGAATCTGTGGGTGACGCCGCTGGCGGTGGCGCCGGAGATTGTGGTGCAGCCGGAGAGCCAGGCGGTGGGAGCGGGGGCGACGGTGACGTTCAGCGTGGTGGCGACGGGCACGACGCCGAGCTACCAGTGGCAGTTTAACGGGGAGGCGATTCCGGGGGCGACGCAATCCAGCTATACGCGAGCGAATGTGCAGGCGGGGGATTCGGGGGAATATATGGTGCAGGTGGCGAATGCGGCGGGGAGCGTATTGAGCGATCCGGCGGCGTTGCTGGTTAACACGGCGCCGAGTTTGGGAGAGATCGCGGATCGGACGGTGCATGCGGGCAGTCCGGTGGTGGTTACGGTGTCGGCGAGTGATCCGGACGCGCCGCCGCAGGTGTTGAACTTCAGTCTGGAGACGGCGCCGGCGGGGGCGACGATTGATCCGGGGACGGGGACGATTCAGTGGACGCCGGGGTTGGCGGAGGCGGATACGACGCAGACCTTTACGGTACGGGTGAGTGACAACGGGACGCCGGTGCAGAGTGCGGAGCGCAGTTTTGCGGTGGAGGTGGTGGCGGCGGTGGTGATTACGCGGGCGCAGTTGCAGGGAGAGACGATTGTGCTGACGTGGAATGCGATTCCGGATCAGACCTATCGGGTGCAGTATAAGGATAACGTGACGGATACGGAGTGGACGGATTTGACGGATGTGAGCGCGGCGGAGAGCACGGCGACGGTGGTGGCGAGCCTGCTGGATGAATTTGGGCGAATTCCCAGCCGCTTCTTCCGCATCATGATTGTCAATTAGCGTTGAACAGACGGCCAGGCGGCGGCCTTCGGGCGGCCGCTGCCGGGCCGCCATGGCTGTGAGTTAAGGAAACAGAATGGCGGTTCGGTTGCTGGCGGTTTGGGATTCAGACCATTCCGGAACCGTTTGCCGCGCCAGAACACGTTAGCACTCTCCCTGACCTTTCTAGCATTGGGAGTTGGAAGGTCGGGGGGTAGCGCCGTCGGACGTACGGCCAATGCCGCACGCCCGGCGGATGCCCGGGCTCCCTGCTTAGCTAAGAAACGTTATGAAGATAAATCAAGCCGTGGTGTTTTGTATTGCGGTGCTGCTGTTTCCCGGGGTTGGTTTCCCGGGAGACCTGTCATCTCTTTCTGCCGAACCAACGATATTCGCGGAGGCGCATGAATTGGAGTTGGCTGAGCCGATTGACATTTCGAGCGATGGAGAATTGCTGCTGCTGTTTCGCCCGGGGCAGCAGGGGTTTGAATTGGTTAATACGCAGACCGGGCAACGCGAGGTCGTTTCCCGCACTCCCTGCACCGGTTATTTCGCCAGCATTTCGCCGGATAAGAAGTATGTCTGTTTCAAAGACTTCGTGATGGTTGACGGACGCCGGCTTCAACGTCCGACCCTTTATGAAATTGCCCACCAAAGCCAGTTGCCGCTCTGCGAACCCGTGTTCACTGCCGGCAATCCGGTGGTCTCTGCGCGAGGCCAGATCGCCTTCACGGTGGGGCCGCAATTGATCATTTTGTCGCCTGGTTTGGACCGCGAGAAGGAAGTGGACCTCGGCGCCGTCGTCAATGTACTGACCTTTTCGCCCGACGGGCACCGGTTGGCGTTTGGCGAGGTGGATGAGAGGATTTCGTGGATTGAGATTGATAGCGGAAAGCGTGGGAGTGTTCCAACGACCTGGCTGCACGGTTACCAGGCGCAGTTTTCTCCCGATGGTCGGGCGTTGCTGGCTCGGAGCAGCAGTGGCGAAATCACCGCCTGCGATTTATCTACGGGGGAGGCCAGGAGTTTTGGCGCCGCCCGGGCGGCGGCCTGGGTGGATGGGGACACAGTGGCGCTGGTCCGGAAGTCAGTGGCCCATTCGCGGGTTAGCGGCACCCAGTTGCTCAAGGCCAGGCTTTCGGATGGCGTAATCTCCACTTTCCTGACGAAGGAGGGAAATGCCGAGTTGGCCATCAAGACTCCTGTTGCGGCGCTGGTGGCCGAAGATGGAATCAACCTGACCGACGCGCGCACGGGTGCAATGTCAAAGTTGGCCGTGCGGCCCCTTTCGGCAGATGCCCTCCCGGACGCTGCGAAGAAGACCTTGACGGGTACGCCCGCGACGGGCGTGGCGAAGGGCGCCAAGGCTGTCGTCAAACTGGCTGGCGTGCCTTACATCCACCAGCTTTACGATACCGCGGACAACTTTCCCGGCGGCGCCAGTTGTAATGCTACTGCCGCGCTGATGGCGATCCAATACTATAATCGGTTGCCGGCGCATCCCATTACATGCACCAGCGGCGGAACCCATATCTCCAACTACGGTTTTTATATTTCGAGCATCTACACTTATAATGGGCATACCTACAACATTCCCTCGTCCTCAGCTTGGGGTTCAACGTACGCCGGGTATTACGGCGGGTTCGGCTATTTTCTTCAGGATCTGGTTGGCAGCTCGTTGCAGCGCAGCATTCGTTTGAAAGAATGGATTACGTACCACGGTTTGAGTTCAGCCACGGATGACTCGGTCTCAGGCGAAACCGGCATAACCAAGGCACGGACGGAAATTAACGCCGGTTATCCCGTGGTGGTGTTGTGCGATATAACCTCTGCCGGACATTACCTGACGTGTATCGGCTACCTCACCGGGCAGCATACGTTGATCTTTAATGATCCGTATGGCAACAAAGCGATCAGCTATCCGGGATGGGCGGGGGCGGGCGTGTATTACGATTGGCCGGGCTACAACAATGGATACCCGAATCTCATCGGGGTGGTGCGGTACATTTATGCCCGGGGCACTGATAATGCCGCCTTTGTATCACAAACGGTCACCAACGGCACCACGTATGCGCCGGGTCAGAGTTTTTCGTGCACCTGGACCATGAATAATAATGGCACGACTACCTGGACCTCGAGCGGCTACTCGCTTAACTACGTAAGCGGTACCCAGATGGGGGCGCCTGCGGTCAACTTAATCAGCGCCAATGTTGCGCCCGGCGGCAATGCCAGCATCCCCATCAACTTTACCGCTCCCGCGACGCCTGGTTCCTATACGGTGACGATGCGGATGAACAATGCCAGCGGAGCTTTCTTCGGAGCGCAAGTTTCCTTGACCATCAACGTTGCGAACCCCGTTCCTGTCATCACGGTGCAGCCGGCCAGCACGACCCGGGATCCGGGGCAGACGGCCACGTTTACGGTGGCGGCGACGGGGGCGACCACTTACCAGTGGCAGAAGAACGGGGTGAACCTGGCGGGCAAGACCACCGCGACGCTGACGCTGGCGAATGTGCAGCTGGCGGATGCGGGTTTTTACACGGTGGTGGTGGGCAACGCCGCGGGCACGGTGACCAGCAGCGCGGCGCAGTTGGTGGTGACGGCGGCGGGCAGCGGGGCGGGGACGGGGACGGGGCTGCGGGGGTGTTATTATGACAACCCGGACTTCAGCGCGCTGCGGCTGTCGCGGCTGGATGGGCCGGTGAACTTTGATTGGGGGACGGGCGCGCCGGCGGGGGGCATGGGGGTGGATACCTTTTCGGTGCGGTGGACGGGGCAGGTGCAGCCGCGCTACAGCCAGACCTATACCTTTTACACGACGACCGATGACGGGGTGCGGCTGTGGGTGAACGGGGTGTTGTTGATAGATTATTGGGCGGGCCAGGCGGCCACGGAGCGGAGCGGGAGCATAGCGTTGGTGGCGGGACAGAAGTATGACCTTCGGCTGGAGTATTATGAGAACACGGGCAGCGCGGTGGCCCAGTTGCGGTGGTCGAGTGCGAGCCAGCTTAAGGAGCTGATCCCGGCGGCGCAGTTGTATCGGCCGGCGCCGGAGCTGGCGGCGGTGGGGGCTCAGACGGTGGCGGAGAACAGTTTGCTGAGCGTGCCGCTGACGCTGGTGGCGTGGGATCAGATTGCCGCCGTGACGCCCCTGGAAGATTTTGAGAGCTACGGGGACGGCGCGCCGACCGACCAGATAATGTTCCGCAAGCCGGGGTCGTCGGGGTCAACGAGCGGGTTTCTGGACGGGGCGGTGACCAACTACAACGTGCCGACGGGCAGTTTTCCGGAGGGCAATCTGAGTGCGCGGGCGATGCGGGTGTATTGGAGTTTTCAGGCGGGGACGACCAATCCGTGGCTGCGGCTGACGACCTATAATGCGGCGACGCGGCCCAATCCGATTGTGGAGATCACGCGGTCGTTGTGGTTTGACCTGCATACGGACAAGGCGTTGCAGGTGGGTTTGGGGTTGCGGGAGACTAATCCGACGGGGGCGATTGGGGAGGATGGAGGCGGCAGTGGGCCGATCGAGTTTGTGGGAGTCAGCGGCGTGTTGGGGACGGCGCCGGTTCCGGAGCGGACGGTTTTGGCCGGGAGCTGGACGACGCTCAAGTTTGATTTGCCGCGGGAGGCGGTGACGAGTTTTACGGGCAACGGGGTCTTGGAGTCCACGACGGGCAAGGCGGTTTTGGAGTCGCTGGCGCTGGTGCCGGCCGGGGGGCTGGGAGTGTATAATGTTTATTTGGATAACTTTGTGCAGGTGCAGCCCGCGGTATTGAGCTATGCGCTGGAGCCCGGGGCGCCGGCGGGGGCGGCGATTGACGCGAACACGGGAGTCTTTACCTGGCAGCCGGCGGTGGGACAGGGGCCGGGGCCCTACACGATTACGGTTCGGGTTCGGGATTTGGGGACGCCGGAAGTGAGCGGAACGACGAGTTTTACGGTGACGGTAAAGGCCGCGCCGGTGATAACGGGCCAGCCCCAGAGTCTGGGGGTGGGAGTGGGGAGCAACGCGACCTTTACGGTGACGGCGACGGGGACGGCGCCGCTTTACTATCAATGGCGGAAAGACGGGACTGCGATTGGGGGGGCCACGGGCAGCAGTTATACGCGGGTTGGGGTGCAACTGGCGGATGCGGGGCTTTACTCGGTGGTGGTCAGCAACGCGGTGGGCTCGGTGGAGAGCGCCGCCGCGGAGCTGAGCGTGTGGGCGGTGGAGACGCCGCCGGTCATCGTGACCCCGCCGCAGAGCCAGACGGTGGTGGCGGGGACGAACGTGGCCTTTAGCGTGGTGGCCACGGGGACGGTGCCGTTGTGGTATCAGTGGTCTCGGGACGGCAATCCGCTGGCGGGGGCGACGCAGAGCCAGTATGCCAAAGCCAGCGTGCAGGTGGCGGATGCGGGGAGCTATACGGTGGTGGTGAGCAATCAGGTGGGCAGCGTGACGAGTGGGGCGGCGGTTTTAACGGTTTATGCGCCGCCGGAGATACTGGTTCAGCCGGTGAGCCAGGCGGTGGCAGTCGGGAGCGAAGCGAGTTTCAGTGTGAGCGCGGGGGGCAGTCCGCCGCTCAGCTACCAGTGGCAGTTGAATGGGACGGCGGTGGCGGGAGCGACCGACAGCCGCTATACGGTGAGCAGCGTACAGGTGGCGGATGTGGGGATGTATTCGGTGGCGGTGAGCAATCCCTACGGGAGCGTGACCAGCCTGGCGGCCGCCCTGACGCTGACGGGGGCGGTTGTTTTCCAGGATGATTTTGAGACGTGCGATCTGGCGGGGTGGACGGTGGCGGGCAGTTCGGCGACGGAGTTGGAGGGTTCCTCGGCGCAGAACCACACGGCGGGCGGGGGGTGCAGTGCGCGGGTGGATCATTCGCGGGACAAGATGTATCACAATCTGGGGGTGGAAGTGGGAGGCCGGTTGCGGGCGGGGTGGTGGATTTACGACGGGGAACAGAGTCGGATCTTTGGGGAAGTGCGGGCGTATGCGGGGCCGGGTTATACGGAGAGCGGTCAGATGCAGCAGTTGTTGGGGGCGGGGAAATACAACAGCGTGACGCTGGGCGGGGAGGTGTGGGATTCGAGCAAGTATCAGGGGCGGGTATCCTACGGGGCCAATGTGGGATGGTTTAACCTGAACGCGCCCGGGGCGCCGGGGCGGTCGCCGGGGTGGCACCGGTTTGAGATCGAGCGGCTGGGGGACGGGACGACGATTAACTTTTATGTGGACGGGATCTTGGGGCGGACGATTTTGGGGGCGGCGGAGGCGACGATTGACACGCTGCTGATCGGGTCGGTGGCCAGCGGCAGCACGGCCGGGGAGGGATGGCTGGATGATGTGTGGGTGGAATATCTGGATGCGCCGGTGATCGTGACGCCGCCGGCGGGGCAGACGGTGGCGGCGGGGGAGGCGGCGACGTTGAGCGTGGTGGCGGGCAACACGGTATTGAGCTACCAGTGGTATTTGAACGGGGTGGCGGTGGCGGGGGCGACGGGGGCGACGCTGACGATTGCGCAGGCGCAGGCGAGTGATGCGGGGAGCTACACGGTGGTGGTGGGCAACGGGTTGGGAGAGGTGACAGGCGGGCCGGCGGAGTTGGTGGTGACGAGTCCGACGGAAGTTCGGATAACGAGCGCGGAATTGGGCGCGGGCACGCTGACTTTGCGGTGGGACGCGCAGGTAGGGCAGACCTACCGGGTGCAGTATAAGAACAACCTGACGGACGCGGTATGGACGGATGGGGCCGAGGTGACGGCGACCGCCGTGACGGCCTCGGCGGTCTGCAGCCTGGCGGACGGGGCCGGGGTCGTTCCCCGCCGGTTCTTCCGCATCATGGTCGTGAACTAAAACCGGCAAACTTTGCGGGCCTCACGGCCGGTAGGGTGTTTACCCCATAGGTAACCGCATCGGTCGTGCTATTATTGACCCTCCCGAAGATGCGGTCATTTCCGGACACTCGAGCGGGTGTCAGTGCGGGAAACGCCGGGACTCGAAGCGTGCGGCGCAAGCAGATGGAGCAACGCGCCGCAATGTTTTCCCGTCTGGGCCAACGCCTTAGCGCCGTGCGAACACCCAGGGAAGCGGCGCAGATCATCCTGGATGCCGCCGACGCGCTCTGGCAATGGGACGCCGCCCTGCTGGGGTTGTGTTCCCATGACCCCTCCCAAATAGACCTGGTGGTCTGCGTTGACTTGATCAAAGGCCGGCGCACGGAGCTGCCGGTGTCCACCATCCCCAAACGGCTCAGCGCCATTGCCCGGAAGACCCTCTCCCGCGGGCCGCAGTTGATCCTGCGGCCGGCCTCGGCCGGCTTTCCCCCGGAGGCTCTTCCCTTCGGCGACCAAACCCGCCCTTCGGCCTCCCTGATGTATGTGCCCTTGCGCAAAGACGCGCAGGTGATTGGCCTCCTGTCCATCCAGAGCTATGCGCCTCATGCCTATAATGAAACCGACCTGGACACCCTGCAGGCGTTGGCCGACCATTGCGGCGGCGCGCTGGTCCGCATTCGCGCCGAGGCGGAGCTGATGGAAAGCAACGACCGGCTGCGCATGGCGCTCGCCGCCGGCCGGATGGGAACCTGGACGCGCGAATTGGCCGAACCCGGCTCCAGGTTCTGGTCCCCGGAACTGGAAGCCATCTTTGGCCTGGCCCCCGGCCGCGCCCCCCAAACCGACCAGGACTTCTACGAATTGATCCACCCGGAGGACCGGGGCGTGGTGCAAAAGTTTTTCGCGCAGGCCGCGGCCCGCAAGGCCGACCACGAAGTCGAGTTCCGCTTTCTGCCCCGCCATCGCCCCCCGGGCTGGATGCTGGCGCGCGGGCGGGTTTATTACGATGCGGCCGGCAAGCCCCTCCGCCTGGCGGGCGTTGCCATTGACATCACGGCCCGCAAGGAAGCGGAGCTGGAAAGCAGCCGGCTGAACGAGGAATTGGAGCAGCGGGTGCGAAAACGCACCGCGCAATTCAAGGCGGCCAACCAGGAACTCGAAGCGTTCACCTACTCCGTCTCCCACGACCTGCGGGCCCCCTTGCGCGGAATTCGCGGGTTCAGCGAAATCCTGCTGGCGGATCACGCCCACCAACTGGACGCGGCGGGACAGGAACTGTTGCGCCGCGTTTGCGATTCCAGCCAGCGCATGGGGTGGTTGATTGAAGACCTGCTGGAACTGTCGCGCGTCGGGCGCGGTAAACTGCGCTGGCAGCCGGTCAACCTCTCCGCGCAGGCCGGGGCGATTGCCGCCAGTTTGCGGCACGATGACCCGGCCCGGACGGTGCGGTTCATTATCGCGCCCAACCTGCAGGCCGCGGGCGATGAGCGCCTGCTGCAGGTGCTGCTCGACAACCTGCTGCGCAACGCCTGGAAATTCACCCGCTCCCAGCCGGACCCCCAAATCGAGTTCGGCTTTGTCTCCCACCCGGAACCGGCTTTTTTTGTGCGCGACAACGGCGTGGGCTTCGACATGGCCCACGCCGGCAAGCTGTTTGGGGTCTTCCAGCGGCTCCATTCCGACGCGGAATTTCCCGGCACCGGCGTCGGGCTGGCCATCGTGCAGCGCATCGTCCAGCGCCACGGCGGCCGCGTGTGGGGCGCCGGGGAGCCCCGCCAGGGCGCCACCTTCTACTTCACCCTGCCCGCGCAGCGGCCCCTGGAACTGTGAGCCAGGCGCTTCGCGTATTGCTCGTCGAAGATTCGGCCGACGATGCCGCCCTGCTCCAATACGAACTGCAACGGGCCGGCTACGCGCCCTCCTGCCGCCGGGTGGAAACGGCTGAAACCCTGAACGCCGCGCTGGAAGAGCAGGCGTGGGACCTCGTCATCGCCGACCACCGGCTGCCCCGCCTCGACGCCCTCTCCGCGCTGGCCCAGGTCAAAGCCCGCGGGTTGGACCTGCCGTTTATCATCGTCTCTGGCTATATCACGGAAGAGGCCGCCGTGGCCACCATGAAGGCCGGCGCGCATGATTATGTGATGAAGGACAAACTGGCCCGCCTGGGCCCGGCGGTGGCGCGCGAATTGCGCGAAGCCGTCGTCCGGCGCGAGCGCCGCCGGGCCGAAGACGCCTTGCGCCAGGCGTATGCCGAGCTGGAACAGCGCGTCGCGCAGCGCACCGCCGAGTTAAAAACCGCCAACGCCCGCCTCGAAAGCGCCATCGCCGAACGGCAGCGCCTCGAACACGAACTGCTGGAAATCACCGAAAATGAACGCCGCCGCATCGGCCTGGATTTGCACGACGACCTCGGCCAGCAGCTTTCCGGCCTGGCGCTCATGACCAAGGGGCTGGAGCGCAAACTGGCGCGGCGCAAAGCCGGCGAGGCCGAAGACGCCGCCCGGATCCACCAGCTCGTGCAGCAGACCATCAACCTCACCCGCAGCCTGGCCCGCGACTTCGCAACGTTGGACCTGGAAGCGGACGATCTGCCCGCGGCGCTCGATCGCCTGGCGGCTCACGCCGCGTGGGTGTTCAAAATCTCCTGCCAGCTCGAACAGTGCGGCCCTCTGCCCGCGCTGGGAGCGGGCATCGCCCGCCAGTTATACAAAATCGCCCAGGAAGCCGTGACCAATGCCGTCAAACATGGCCAGGCCAAATCCGTCCGCATCGGCCTGGCCAGCCGCCCCGGCCAAATCATCCTGACCCTGCGCAACGATGGCGCCCCCTTCCCCAAACTGACCGAGCCTGCGACCGGCCTGGGGCTGCGAATCATGAATTACCGCGCCAGCCTCATTGGCGCGTCGCTGGAAATCAAGAGGGACAGCCCCGCCGGCGCCTGCGTGATCTGCGCCGTGCCCCTGCCCGCGGCGGAATCCCGCCCGCCCCCGCCCGGCACCCCCGCCGCCTGACCGGCCCCCCGGCCTCAATGGCATCGGCTGGGCGACTTTTTTGCTGCAAACACCCTCCGTTCCGTCCATGCTGGGCGCCCAGGTAACCGTCGCGTTGCTCGCTTCATGGATCTGTTGCCGCCAGCATGAGATTCCGTTTAATCGCTTCGTTACTTTTCGCGGCACCGTTGATACCCCGTTAAACCGGGACTGTTCTTCACCTTTATCAAATCACGGCAAGCGGCTCTTTGAAACCTCCGGAAAAAGTGGTGCCCGCGACAGGACTTGAATCCATTTGACTACTTCGTCACTTTTCGCGACACCGATTCCGCCCCGATAAACAGGGGCTAGTCTTCACTTCGGCAAATTGTAGCTCATACGGTGTTTTACGGCCAGACGAAGTTTTCGCGTCATCACTGTCATCAAAACAACAGCGTCGCGCCACAAGCTCACGTCCTGACCAACCTCACAGGCCCACTTCCCCCGCTCACCGGCGCACCGAACTTCGCCAGCATCGAACGCACCACGGGCGGAAGAACCTGCCGCGTATCGCTCTTGCTGTACTTGGTCGTGGACGACGTGCTGTCACTTCCGCTCCCGGTTGCTGCATGCGTCGCATGAGCAGTGCTCACCGTGTCGATCCCCTCGCCCGCTGGCGCCGCAGTCCGATCCGCAACCAGAAGCTCCCGAGCCAACTCACAAGTCGCCTGCACGACCGCCCCGGGCACGCTGTCATACGGCACGAAGTTCGACACAACCGGCAGCAGCACCGATAGCGTCGCCTGTCCTCTGTCCGGGTCCCGGCACTCGGCCCTTGGCCACTGCAACGCCTGGCTCGCACTGGCCCTGCTCCCATTGAACTGGAACAGAGAGTCGATCAGTCGCGTTGCCATCATCAGCGCCGCTTCCTTCCTCGCCTCGGTCGCTGCGGTCCACACCGATGCATACAGATGAGCCTCATGGTACATGTCCCCGTCCGGCACATCCGCGTAGCTGTTGGCGTCCGCCATGCCACTACCATCTTCCTTGTTCAGTGTCATACCAATACACTCCTACGGTGCGCAGTAGTACCACTCGTAAGCCGGCCCGAACGGTCCGATGATGTCCGTCCCGCACCGGTAGCGCATTCGATAGGAAACGTCGTCATTCTCGAAATCGCTGAAGGCTCGCACGTGCCGAAACTGCCGCAGGTTGCTCGACACGGCACCAACATACTCCTCTATCCACGTATTTGACCCCCGTGCCCAATACAGCTCGATGGTGCCATCAGGGAATCGCCCCTGCTCGAACGTGAAATCAATCAGGACATCGAACCAGTAAAGCGGCTCGCCCTCGCTCTCCGTGAGGTTCAGGCCAGTAATCACCGGCGCCGCTGGCGTCCCCGTCCCTGCGTTGTGCCGCTCCTTCTGGCATCGCAGCGCCCACCATGCCCGCAGCCGGTCTCCCGTCAGGAAGCGCCTACCCTGCGCTCCCGCCCTTGTCAGCAGCGCCATTCTTTCCTTTCCGCGCCGGTGGCACCTTGACGTAGTTCACCGGCTGCTCAGCTTGGACCAGCGGCACCGCCTCAGGCGGAGCCGGCGGCGGCCCCGAATCATCATCGCTGATGATTAGAGGCCGCCGTGCCCGACGAATGATCGGGTAGAGCTCGCTCATATCGCATTCGCGCCAATCGCGACCTGCTTCCAGTTCGTGCCGTCACTGACAGCCAGGCACGGCACCGAACCAGTCCCACCGGCGCTCAGATAAATGATGCGCCGCGGGAACTTCGCCGCAGTCACCCCAGCCGCCACGGCCGCAGCGACGTTTGCGTAGGTGGGAATCTGAATCTGCTCGCCGCTGCGGATGCGCTCAAAACTCCGAGGAATGATCTTACCCATACGGCCCTCCTCAGATGTTATGCGTCACAGCCACGACGCGGACGTTCTTGTTCTCCCACACGCGCACCCAATTCGCTGCCGTTTCCAGCTCCGCGTTCGTCGGGTTGGCACCCGCCACGCTGGCGCTGGTGAACTTCACGCCCCGCGGATGCAGGACGAACCGGCGCCGATTCACGAGGATCGTGTCGCTGTTCAGCACATCGCGCCCCATCTCAACGCCCTCAGTCCCCCAGCCGCCCTCGACCGGCGAGCCGTTCAGGTCGGCATACCCCGCCCCGAAGGCCCCGTCGCCAAACAGGTAGCTCGTGTAAACCGTCCCGTCGGTCGTCCCCGCCCGCGACGGACACCCGTCATCCACGATGACGCGCCGCCCCTGGAAGGTGCGGATTTGCGCCTTGCCCTCGCTGTCCGGGACGAAGTCAATCAGGTCGAGCTTCCGAAGCGACGCCTCCACCGCCGAATGCATCGCCACCGCAACGAGCCGATCACCGCAATCGCCCAGCTTCGCCGTCGCGTCCACGAAGGTCGCGCCGTTCAGCCGCGTGTTGCTGCTCTGCCCGGCGACGCTCTCAGAATGAATCGCCAGCAGGTTGCCGGACATGGACGCCGCCGCGAACATCCCCTTGAGCGACGAAATCAGCATGTACTGATTCTGCCGATTCCAGTAATCGCTCAGGAAATTCGCCAGCGCCTGCGCCGGATCGTCGCCCGACACCACCGTCGCCAGGTGATTCCACGACCACGCATTGCCGTCGTTGTGAATGCGAGCAATGTCCTTGTCCGCAGTGATCTTCTGCGCCGTGAGAGGGCTCGAATCACTGAGCGGCTGCCGGTTGCCCGTCAGGTCATTCCAGTGCGGCATATCCACTTGGTTGCCGCCCCGACTGGCGCGGTCGTCATAGTCGGGCGTGCGCACGACAATGCCGGATTGAAACAAGTCCGACTTCTCCGCCGTCCGCTGTAACACGTAAGGCGCGAACTGAGCCGGAACGATGATGTCTGCCAATTGAGTCTTAGCCATTTAACAATCTCCGATGTGACCCATCACGCGGACGCCTTCATGCGGGCGGCCAGCGCCGGGTCGGTTTTGAGTAGCTTCATCTGGGCCGTCAAATTCCACGTCTCCTTGCGAAACGGGTTCGTCCCAGTCCGATTGCCGACCCCACCGGAGCCGTTGCCGGCAGCGCCGCTGCCAGCATTCGATTCAAACAAATGAGGAGCCTCCGAGACCTGCGTCTCGATCCACTCCTCCAAATTCATGGGCGACGCGCCATCCTTGCCCACGCGCACAGTCTGGCCGTCCGCCTCAAACGCTCGCGGCGCGCCCTCCACCAGGCGGAACACCGTTCGCGCTCGCGCCGTGATGTCAGGAATCGCCGTTGCCCGCAGGCCGCGCTTCGTCGCCGCCGCCACAATGCCCTGGTCAATTTGAATGTTGGCCAGCCGGGCGTTGAGCCCGTCGCGCTCCTTCGTCACAGCACCAAGCCGCTTCTCCGACTCCGTGCGCTCCGCCTTGAGGCGTGCATCCAGCACGGACTGAAACTCACCCGCCTTGAGCTTCTGCTCCTCCTCAAGCCGCGCCTTCTCCTCGGCCAGCTTGCGCACCGCCTCGGGATCAATGCCCTCAAAGCGCGCCTGCAGCTCCGAAAGCTGCCGCCGCAACTCGATGTTGTTGTCGCGAAACTCAGCCAGCTTCGCCTTGTCTTCCTTCCCGTCCACGTCCAGATGCCAGGCGCCATCGCGCTCGACATACAACCGGACATCCTCAGCGGGAATCTCCTTGATCGAACCGTATTTGAGTTTCAGTGGCATAAGCATCCAATTACGCAGCCTTCAACGGAGGCGCTGCTCCCTCCTGCCCCATGCCGGCGCCAGCCCCACTCGCATCCTTCGCGCCGGAAATGAGCGCAATCTCATCCGCATTGGAACGACCCTCAGGCAGGATTTCCCGCTTGCGGAACAGCTCCAGCATCGAGTCCTGGGAGATCGCGCCGTCCTTCCACGCCTGCACCACGGCACCCAACTCGCCGCTCTGCATCCCGGTCACACCGAAGTCGGTGTTCAACTCGATGAGCGCCTGCCCATCGGTCACCATCTCCGGGATCGCCTCGGTCGAGTTCCACCAATAGACCCACCGCATCACCTGCGTAAGCGACTCGCTGACACTCGTCGCCACGGTGGCCAGCACCGAGTTCTCGCCGGCTTGGCGCAGCATGATCGCCGTCGCAGTCTCCGCGACACGTATCTGGTTCTCCAAAACCTGCGTCGCGAGGACAGCCATTTCGCGCTCATCCCGATCAAGCGCCCGCTCAAAGGTGCCCAGGCCATCACCCGAAAACTCAAGGAAACCAGCGGTCGCCTTCTCGTTCTCACTCACCCACGCCGCCCGCGAGCCGATCGTCAGTGTCGCCGCCTTGTCAAAGCCCGCCACCCAAGCCGTGGGCAGCGCGGTGTAGTGCAACCCATGCTTGAAGTCGGCATCCAGGCGGTAGTGGTCCAGGTTCAGGTAAATCAAATCGCTCAGCGGCATGACACCCACCTCAGGCAGCGAATGCCGCGCACCATGAAACACAAACGGAATCAGAGGCAGCGGCTTGCCCAAGCGCAGCGGCACATGCGACTCGAAAAGCACCCACTTCACTTCCTTCTTCTTCCCGCTTCCGCGCCCAACCGTGGTTTCCTCCTCCCGCCACACCTCGACCCGATACTCATGGGCGGTCGCCGCGTCGGCCGCGGCCTCCGAAGCCACCAGCCGCAGCACCCGGAGTTGCTCCACAAGCCCGCTGGAAAACTCGTCACCATCCGGCCCGTAGTCAGCAGGGGACACAAACTCCCGCAACACGATCAGTGTCGGCACGCTGCGCCCATTGACCCGCTCCACGCGCCAATTGAGGATGTCCTCCGCCCGATACGCCGTCGCGTATGCCCGCTTTTCAAAGTCCCCCTCCCAATCCACCAGCGTCCCAGCGCGACCAACCGCCACAACCTCCTGCACGATGTTCTTGGCGTAGCCGAACAACGAAGTCCCCAACATGTCCGCGTCGTTCGTGAATCCCGCCATCGCTGCACCGATGCCGGTTGCAGCCTCCGGGATCCTGACAAACGGCGCCTTGCGAAAGACCAGGCCCACGAACGCATCAGCCGCTCGCCGCGTCGCGTTGAAGAAACACGCCCGCGACTTGTACGCCTGATACTCATCATCCGACTGCGACTCCAGCCGAGGTAGATACTTCGCGCCGGCCGCTTTCACGGCGTCCTCACCCGCGAGCAGATCACGCGCCCTCACCCAACCAGGTAGGGCGCTATCATAATCCAAGTGTGTGCTGGTGACCGGCACGAGCACAGGGTAGCACGGCTTTTTCTCACCTCGCCGCGCCCTGGCCTCCGCCTCACGCATACTCTTACGCGCACATCCCGCACGTCCCCGGCTCGCGCAATTTTTCCGAGAAGAAAGAGTTTGACAGATTTCCAATCGCAGGACCCACTGCCCAGCGCACGACTGCCCAACCCGCAACCCCAACCACGCCGACCGCAGCCATCGCGCCAGCCCGCAAAGACAAAGTTAGTGGTGTGTTAATCGATGCGGGCTGTCACGCTGGCTGCTCGCCCTGGGCAATTCGGATGTCTCAGCGCGAGCCAACGTCCCACCGCTTCGCGACCACGAACGCGCATCCCGATTCCAACCTCGCCGGCCGTCCAACGTCCTCCCGCTTCGCGCCGTCGAATACGCCTCGCCAAGTCGAACGTCCGCGAGCAGTCAGCGCGCCAGTCGCCCCTCCACCCTCCGCCTGTCACGCTGCCTGCTTCGCTCGTCCCAGTTCGATTGTCCCTCCGCTTCGCGCCATCGAACGCCCGCCGCGAAACCAACGCCAGTAGAACGTCCAACGCCCCCAGACCGCTTCGTTCGGGCGCAATCACGATGCAGCAGTCGCGCCAGCCCCCCTTTAACCCCACGGGCTGGCACGCCTGCTGCAACCATTGGAATGCGCCCTGCCACTTCGCTTCGGACAAAGACCAAGTCAGAATACGACTCCTTCGGGCTGTCGGGCGTCGCAGGTTCTCCTACGCGTCCAGCGCTGCCACGCGGCCCTACCGCCCTGAAGAAGCTCTCTCAAAAAAAGGTGTGAGAGAGCTTCTTCAGGTCGGTAGGGCCGCTAGGCGTTGGCAGGTCCTGGTCGGCGTTCGTTGGCAGCGGTTTCAGTGCCGGGTAGCAGCGTTCTATTTCCAGCGCGTTAGTTTGCCGGTGCAGTTCTGGCGTGCGTGCGGTTGTCCTCCTCAGTGGCGTCCTCGTCTCCCGTGGTGGCAGCCGTTGGTCTGGCGGTGGCTGCGTCTCTCTGGCTGGCTGCGGTAGGCGCTCGCGCCAAAGCCTGCTTTTTCAACACCCAGCCCACCCAACAGGTGCCACGCACCTCAAACCGCAATGAACGAAAACTCGCACTGCGAGCCAGGAGGATTCCTGACAATCTTACTCGCTTCCTCCACAGGCACGAACACCTTACTGCCAACCGCACCCTCTCTACTCATCTGAACATGAACAATCGCGACACGAATGTAACCCCGAGCGTCCTGCGCGGCGTCGAATTTCCCTACACCCTCCAAAATACCCCCCTGTTCAAGCGGAACACGGAACTGCACCGATTTCCCCTTTAAGTCTGCCGCAGTGAACTCAGATTTGAACCAGTCGTATGTCATAAACGCGAAGCGTGAACATTCCACCACCAAAGAACCCGTTCGACCCGATACTGAGCAAGTCGCTTCCAATAGGCAACACGTTTACGATCAGCCGCCCGTCCACGAGGGAAGCTCGCTACCGCCCGAAGAACCACCAACTCGCTCTCCACAGGTTCCAGGCTCACAACCACCAACCGCCACCAACCGCTTCGTTCGGGCTCCGCCCTGCCACTTCGCCCCGGACGAACCCTCATCGCACGCCAACTCCCGCGTCCAACCATTTGTATCCGTTCCTGTGCTCCACCCGCTCCGGCGCTTGCGGCCCTTCGGGTGCCCCGGCTTCGATGACTCGCCGGGGCAGGCTCCGCTAACACCCCCCTCCCCCCCAAAAGTTAGCGCTTCGCGGAGAATGGAGGGGGGAGGGGGGCACGCTCCGCCCCGCTCAGCGCGCCTACGCGGCCCCCCTCCCCCATTTTCGCGGGCAACGTCAACATCAGCTCGCTTCGCTCGAAGACCCATTAGTTGGAACGCTCCGCTGTCGCTCCGCTACGGCGCGCTAACGCGCCGCCAAGCCAACGTCAGCCGCTCCGCTTCCGGCGCACAAGAGCAAACGCGCGCCTACACCCGGAGCGGACAAAACGGCCCTCGCGATACGCGAAGGCCGCGCCCGAAGGACCGGCCGCCAAGAGCCGTGGGTTGCGCTCGCCCATCGCTCACAAGTTCGCTAGGTCGTGGCAAGCCACCGCGCCAACTCACGGCACTTGTCTGGCCTTCCAGGGCGCCTGACTCGCCGGCTTTCCTTGCGCTCCAGCTCGCTCCATTCCGCCGCCGCCGGACGCGACCAAAGACCAGGAAGACAGTCGCGCCCGGCTACTGCTCCATTCCACTCCCATCCGCTACAGGAAACCGCCGAGACAGGCGAGGCCCCTGGCCAGCGCATCACCAGTCCTGGCTACGGAAACGCTCGCAAGCTCGCTGGCCTCCGCTGCGGCCCGGACATGCGCCGTCCCCCAACTCCAGTCTGGCATCTGGCTGGTCAGGCCAACTCGTCCTTCCTCCCTCCCTCCTCAGCCTGACCATCCAGAAGCCAGAGCATCGCGACCCCGCGCCCCACGATAAGAAGCCAAAGACGATGCCGGACATGTACCCCTGGCGGCGTGAGAGCGGCCAGCTTCTGCTCCGGCTACGATGCTCGTTCCTGCGCGTCTGGGCCTCCGCAGAACTGGCCGCACTCACTACCGCCCCCAACGTCAGTCTCACCTCTAGCCGTCCGTGCTCCACGCTGGGCCTGACGGCTCGCCCCTCCACCATCGAGCCACGGCCCGGCGCTGCGCACTCCCGTCCAGAAGTGAGAAACCGCGGCCCCCGCGACCCACCACATCCGCGCGCGCCAGATCGGACTTCGCTTCGTTCCGGCCTGTCATGAAGGATGCTCCCGGCTCCAGCCACAAGAGCTGTTAGCTATAGTGCCGCCCCGTTGCCGTATCCCGCTGACGCGGGACCCCCTCGGCACACGGGTCCCCGCCGCCTCATCGCAAGACCTCCTGCCGCAGGCGCAACCCAGTCGGCCCTTCGGCGGCCCGGTGCACTAAAGCCAACAGCGTCTTGTGGCCAGAGACCCTGTCGCGGCTGTCACGCTCACTGCTTGCGGTCGGCTGCCCTGACCCTGCGCCCCCGCCGATCCGCGCAGTGCTCGCGCCAGCCGCTCCTGCATCCTTCACGCCAGCCCCGAACTCCGCTGGTTTAATCAGTCACGCGCGCGCGGAAAAAGCTCACAGACCGCCGCCCAGGGGTTGCGGCCGGCCACAGTTGGGCGGCTTGATCAGGTGGCCGTCCGCTAAAGCCTTCCAGTGTTTTCAGGTCCCTTTTTCGCTTGTGCTCTCCTCTGCTGCATCAGCCCAGTCTCTCGCCCTCACCCGCCCGCTTTTCCAGCAGGGGGCCCAAACCGCGGTGCCCTCTGAAGACTACTCCCGCGTGCCGCCCTGCTGAGCGGGCTTTTACGGGTGAAGGGCGAAAGACCGGACTGAGCGCAGAGCACAAAAAAAAGGACCAATGAAAACAAAGCAAAACAAGAAACAGAGTTCAGGGCTCAGCTTCCGTCCTGATGAGCAGCGGAGCGAAAACAACACAGCACAGCAGACACCGGCAGCACCCGCCAAGGTTCTCCCGTATGTGAATTACCAGCAGCGCGAGGAAAACCGCGCCCTCTCCACGGAGAAGGTTCTCGACCTTCTCCGCCGTTGGATGCCTGCCCAGTACAACCTGGCCGAGGTGGTTGGCCGTTGGGTCTGGATTACGTTCACCGAGCAGCCCGCCGAGACCGTCCGCGGCCAGCTCTCCCAATTCGGCTTCCATTGGAACAACGCCCGCAAGTGCTGGCAGCACCCTTGCGGCCAGTTCCAGACCGAAGGTTCCGACCGCGACCCCCGCGAGAAGTACGGCAGCCACTTCGCCGCCGACGCCAAAGCCGCCTAACCGCCGAGGATATATGAACGACATCACGCCCACTCTCCCCGGCATGGACGAGCTTGTTAAGCCGTTCCGATTCCACGCGCAGCCCTACGAATATAAGGTTGTCCCGCTTAAGGAATGCCCCACGCCCGAGACGTTGCAGCTTTGCGACACCCCGCAGAAAGCCGCCGACTACTGGCGCTTGCACGTCCCGAACAATCCCTATTTCAACCCCGAATGCGAATGCTTCACGGTGTTGCTCCTCAACACCCGCCGCCGGGTGAAGGCGCACCAGATTGTTAGCTTCGGGACCCACGACACGATTCTTGTCCACCCGTTGACGGTCTTCCGCCTGGCCGTCATCACCTCCGCCGCCGCCCTCGTGCTCATGCACAACCACCCGAGCGGAGAAAGCACCCCCAGCGAAGCCGACATCAAGGTCACCCGCGACCTCATCCGCGCCGGGCAGCTTCTGAAAATCGAAGTGCTCGACCATGTGATTATGGGCACCCCCAATTTCACGAGCTTGCGCGAGCTTGGCTATTTCAGCCTGTAACCCCACCGCCCGCCCTCTCCGCCGCTGGCGGAGAGGCGCGGGCATTGCACCATGAAAATCCTTGCCGCCCGTAAGTATCCGAACCCCCGCAACGGCCCGCTCTCGCGAGCCGAAGCCGAGACCCGCCGCCTGGCCTACGCCATCAAAGACCGGCGCACCCCCGCCCGCGACTTCGAGACCGCCGCCCGCGAAATGGCCGCGCTCATTCAAACCCCTTGCTGGCTTGTTCCCATCCCGGCCAGCGACGGCAGCACCCGCGCCAACACCATCCTGGCCGCGCATATCGCCCGCCAAGTGCCGGGCGCTCAGATTGCCAAGGCAATCCGCCGCGCTCGCCTGATCGAATCCCAGTGCGCCCGCCATCGCCGCAACCTGCCCGCGACCCCGCCCGACCAGCACCACCTTAAGGCCACGCTCTGGAGCCTTTGCCATCGCCAGATTTATTTCGTGGATAACGTCGCCACCAGTGGCAACACCATGCGCGCCGCTTTCGCCGCGCTCCAACGCGGCGCCGGTCTGGTGTTCGCCGACGCCGGCCACAACACCGCCCCCCAGGAGGCGCCAACCCTCCTATGACTCTCGCCGAGGGGCAGTCACCCGGACCCAAGTCCGTTGTGCGGCATTCCAACTTGCCAGCCGGTGACTGTCCCCTTGGCGGCCCCCGCCCCCGCGGGCCTCCGGCGGCCGGGCTCCGCCCTGGACCCGGCAGGGCTCGCCACCCTGCACCGGCTGTATTCTCCGACCCCAAAGCGCTCACTTCCGCCAGCCAAGCCTCACGCCGTCACAGTCCTTGCGGGTGCCAAGGCCAGCGCCGTCATTCACCTTGCTGCTCCAGTTCGCTCCCCCGCCCATCCCCCATGCTTGCCCCCTTCCATCCCCAAGGGGGCTTCGCCTCATAACCCGCGCAGCTTGCGCTGGGTGACGGTCCGCGACTTCGTCGCGCACAGGTACCGGAGCGCATCGCCGGCATCGTCGCCGCCGATGCCCTCCTCATCCGCATCGGTCTTGAGCACGTCCTCAGGCCGGTTCGGATCGTGCTGCAATGACGGCAGGCACTCAATCAGCCGCGCACACCGCGCATGAATGAACAAGCGCGGAGTGACGCCGGCCTCCACGTCACCCAGGCGCTGCAGGATCTCGGCCCACCCTCCGACCCGCTCCATATTCGCGGGACGGAGCGTGATGCCGAGCCGCGCATACTGGCTCGCGACGGTCGAACCGTCGCTCTGCTTGCTGAAGACATCCGTGCCGGCCACGAACCGGCGCAGCCGGTCCGCCGCCAGCCCATGCCGCGCCAGCATCGCCTTGATGGCCGCCGCATGCCGATCCGGCAGCCACTTCCGTTCGGCATGCTCATCCACAACGAACAGGTTCCCATCGCCATCCAGGCACCCGAGCAGCACACAAGTCAGATGAGTGAAGCCGTAGTCAAGAGCGGCGAACCACTCCACAGCCCGCCTGTCGTCAAACTGGTCCACGACATGCACGTCGCGCCGGAAGGTCGAAAAGAACTGCCCGGCCGCAATGTCCCACTCCCCGTTGAGCCATGCGGCCTTCTGCCATCCGCTCAGCCCCTCCAGAACCCGCCGATACTCCGGGTTGTTGAACCGGTTGTCATCCACCCGCGCCGGCACAAACCGCGTTTCCGTCTCCTTTCCTTGCCGGAAAGGCACGATGAACCGCGCCCGAAAGAACGCATGCCCCACGCCCCCGGGGTTGGTGGTGCAGTAAATCCTTGGCCTCCAGTCCACCCGGGACGTGCGGCAGCAGGTCGAGATGTCCAAATACTTCCGCGCCGTCAGCGCGCTTGTCTCCTCGATCCCGACAATTCCATACTCAAGCCCCAGGTAGTTATCTATGTCCTTCTCCGACTGGTAATGGCCCGCGACAATCTGGGACCCGTTCGCGAAGGTCAGCACGCCCTTGTAGGCCGAGAAGGTATGCTTGAGCCCGCCGAACAGCCGCCGCCGCAGGTCTTCAAAGTGCTCAGTGTTCGCCTTGCCGACCTTGCGCAGCAGGAGGCACCGAAGCCCCGGCGCCCGCTGCGCATCGTCGGCACCCATCTGGGCCAGCAGCCAATGGGACTTCCCGCCCCCACGGGCCCCGCCGTAGCCGACCTGCGTCGGCCCGTCGGCCCGGTCACAAAGCCGCGCCGCCGCGCTGGCGGCCAACTGCCGCGGCTGGAGCACCACGCCGGCCCGGACGAAGTTTTCAATCTGCCCAGGCGGACACCCGGCGCCCAGCCCCTGCTCGATGTAGTCCTCCAGTTCGCTCATTTCTTGTCCTCGACCTGCCTCGGCTCCGTCGCCTCGACATCTACAACCGCCGCCTTGCGCCCATAAACCTTCTTGAGCGCCGCCTCGAACTCCACCCGGATGGCCCCGCCATCCTCGCCCGTGACCTCGGTCTTGTCGGTCGCGAGCCCCGACGCCAGCCGCCCCAGCTTGCTGGCGACCTCCAGCATCCGGGCAATGTCGGCCAGGTTGGCATAGACCTTCTCTCGCGCCATGAACGCGTCAAAAGCCTTCTTCGCCGCCCCGATGCACTTTTCGTGCATCTCCCACTCGCGCTGCCGGACTTCGTCCTGCCGCTTCGCCCACTCCGCAGCCTTGCCGCGCGCGGCGACCTCGACCGCTTCGCGCTCCACGGTCGCCAGATGCGCGGCATGCGCGTCCACGCGCTCCGCCCATCGCCACCGCGAAGACCATCTCTGCACCAGACCCCCACTTTTGCCCAACTTTCGCCCCACCGCCTCCAGGGACCGCTCCGCCCCCATGTTCAGATACACACTGAACGCCGCGAACGCCTTCGCGCTCTCCTTCGGTTGCTGTTCAAACTCTCTCGCCATATTCAGGTCTCCAATCACCGGACACTTCGGACGCTTGCCCGCCACAACCCCCCACGTAAACGCCCACCGCCCCCGCGCGTACGTAAGCCGCCGGAAACCGTCCGAACCGTCCGGCCAGCCTCCTGTTTCAGCCCAACCCACCCGAACCCCTGCGTCCGAAGCGTCCGCGCCAGCACCCGGCTCCACTTCACTTGCATGTGATGCCCTTCCAGCCGCGCTGGGGCTTGCCCGCCCGGTCCTCTATGTCATGCCGCACCGTCAGCCCGAAAAGCCGGGTCACGGTATCGCCGATGCTGTTCGAGAACTTCCGTTTTGCCATCGCCGACCATCCCCGCTCGTTGCAGAACGCCACATACCGTTCGTAACAGTCCAACACGGTCAGCGACTCCGTCCCATCCCGCTCCAAACACTCCTTGGCGAAAACCACATCCCCCTCCGATTCCAGCAACAGGTCATCAACCACCCGCTGCTGCGCGGGCGTCAGCCGGAGCTGCCACCCGTCGGCCTGGACCTTGTCCAGTCCCTCGAGCATCCAGTTCAGCACCCCGGACCCCTCCTCCCGGAGAATCCGCTCGCTCAAGTCCGCAATGACAGCTTCCGGCTTGGGCTTCCGGTACTCGATGATCACCAGGCGCCGGCGCCATGCCTCGGCATCCCCCTCCAAATGCACCGTCAGCCGGGAGTTGCACGTCACAATGGCGTTGAAACGGCAGATGATCTCAGGCCGCTCATTCGTCCCCTTGAACTCCAAGGTGACTGGGTCACCCCCCGTCAGCGCCTTCAGCACCGACGCCCCCTTGCAGTTCAAAAAGTTGTCCGGCACGTCCGCGCCATACAGCAGCGACTTCCCCAACAGCCTCCCCAGCTCGAACCGCTCCCCGAGCAGGTCAGGCCGCAACGTCCCCACGTTGCCCGGTCCAATGATGCCGTTGATAACGCGGATCAGCGTGCCCTTCCCGCCCCCGGCCGTGCCCGTCAGGATCACAAACCGCTGCGCCATGTTCACGCCCACCAGCGCCAGCCCGCACCACCGCTGCAGCAGCTCAATCTCGTCCGCTTCCAGCGCCGGCCCCAGCAGCGTGCCCAGGAAGACCGGACAAGTGGCCCCAGGCTGATACGCCACCGCCAGCTTGTTCCGTCGCCGGAACGAAGGGCCGAACCCCAACAGAGCCTTGTCCTCGACCCGCAACATCCCATTGCTGCACGGCACGTACTTCATCAGGTCCGTCTCGAAGAACCCGGACTCGACCTCCAGCAAGCCCCGCGCCCGGGCCAGCACCCCCCGCAGGTTAGCCGAGTCGCGAAACTTGAACTCCAGGTTGCGCGTATCAAACTTCCCCGCGCATGCACGCGCACACTCCAGCAGCAGCTCGCTCAGGCTCGCGCTCAGCTTCGCCTCGCGCGCTTCGCAGAACACGCCCTCGCCCGGCGAATACGTGTAGAACCGCGCCTCGGGCGCCACGAACACCGTCGGCGCGCCAGGTGTGCCAGCCTCGCCCAATGTCGCCGCCACAAAGTCCTCAGCCACGTCCTTGACGTAGGGCTTCCCGTCCTTGTCATCCTTCGGAAAGACCTCTTCCACTGCCAATCCGAAACGCTTTTCCAACGCCGGGAACTTCGCGGCGAACCACGCCGCTGGCGTGTCCGGCAAAGGAGCCTCAGCCTCCACTGGGGCCGCAGCCTCAGGTCCTATGCCGTTCTCATCAGCCCACTGCGCCAGGCGATCCAGTTCGTCACTCACGACAGGCCCCTCCATTCCCCACCCGCATCTGAATGATCGGCATGCCATCCGGCGAGGTGTTCAGGTAAAGCAACCGCTGCACGCGGTCTCCGCGCCTGGCCTGCGGTAGCCGCGTCAGCCGCACCGCCGACAACGCCCCCCGGTCCGCCCCCAAAGTAATCAGCACCGGCTTGATGCCGCCGACCATCCTGTCCCAGTCCGCCTTGCTCGCCGCGTCCACGCGCACCAAGGCATGAATCGAGCGCCCGCCCGACTCGCAGATCGAGACAATCCGCAGCGGCATCTGGATCAGGCACCGCAGCCAATCGTCAGCATCCGCCTCATCGCTCTCCAGGACCGCGAACCGCCACGCGGTCACCGATTCCTCCGACCGGCGCGAAAACTTCCCGCCCAGGCGCGGGTTGGGGTGGTACTCCCCATCCACGGGTTGCGGCAGGAACCAAACACCTTCCGGCCCAGCCGGCAGGTGCCCCGCCTGAATCACATCGCTCCTGTCTGCCTCCCAAAGCATTTGCCCAGGCGAGTCCATCTTCGAGAACAGTAGGACCTTCTCCCCGGACCCGAACGCATACAGCCGCCGCAGCACGCTCGCCGAGTCCTGCCTGTCCACCACCACGGGCGACCGCTCCTTGATGAACGCCACCACATCCCCGATCGCGCTCGCCTTCGCCGCGACGCGCTTCAGGACCTCCGGCGCAAACTCCGGCTTCGGCGGCCTTGCCGGCACCGGAGCACACACCACCGAACCCACAGCAGCGCGACCTCCGCCCCCGTCGCCCAGCAGGTACCCACGCGGATCAGGATGCTGGGCGCTCGCCGCCGACTTCACCTTGTGAATCAGCTCCGCCTCGCTCCACGGCGGAACGCAACGCTGATTGTATTCGCTCAGCAGGGCCATCGTCTCGCTCTCGCCCAGGCCGAACCCGTTCCAGAGCACCGCCGCCACATGGAAGGTGGCGTCGTGCCCGCGCTGCCCGCTAATCGCCGGCGGGCACTTCCCTATATAGAGCCTGGCCCGTTCTATGATAGTCAGCATGTTGGGGTTTCCTTGAAACCGGGCGGTGCCTTAAACCTGCCCAACCCCAACCCGGTAGTGCGCCTTGATATGCGCGTCCACCTCCGACCATTTGAACGCCACCGTCCGGCCCAGCTTGTAGTACGGGATGATCCCCAGCGCCATATAGGTATCCACGCTCCGCACCGTCCGTCCCAACAGCTTGGCGCACTCACGCTTGTTGATGTACGCCTCGAACTCCCGCCTCGTCATCGGCTCCGCGCTCGCCGTGGCCACCGGCTCCTGACCCGTTTTCGTGCTGGTCATAACGCGCCCCCTTAGTGGTCGAACAACTCGAACGCTGGTTTCTGAAGCACGCAGGAGATGCGCTGCTTCGCCTCCGAATCCGGCTGGGCCCGCCCGGTCTCAAACCGGGACACCTCGATCTCCTTTTTGCCGATCTTCTCCGCGAGCTGTAGCTGGGTCAGCCCCCGCAACACTCGCGCCGCTTTCAGTCTGACATTTTCCGCCATTAGAGCCTTTCGCTGTTACCGTGGCAGGACCATCCAGCCACAGTTATTTCACAGGTGGCGAAAACTGCGGAATCAGGGCACAAAAAGGGGGGCTAGCATCGCGCCAGCCCCCGTAAATCAATCAAACGCAGGATTTCAGGCCGCTGCGGAATTACTGCGGCACCTCCTCGCGAATCAGCCCCATAAGCTCCCCCTGGACCGCCGGCCAGTTCTTCTCATTCATTTCCTCGAGCCCATTGAGAATTTCCTGCAACACCGCCGGATAGTTTCGCTGGTCGAGGTCCCCGCTCTTGACCCGCTCCAGAACAGCCTCCAGGGTCGCCGGGTTCTCCCCCTCACCCTGCACGCCCCCCGACTGCACCGTCGCACCCAAACGCACGGTCCCTTTCTGCAAGGCCTTCTTCCGGCACATCATCAGCCTATGCATCTGCTTATACTCCGGCCCGCGCGTCTCCCAGGACTTCACCCGCTCATGAAACCTTCTCTCGTCAACCCCCAGCTCCCGGGCCGCCTTTGACCGGGTGCCATGCGCCAGAATGTAGAGAAAGCACCGGCAATCCTCGGGCTCCACCCGACGAACGAAATCCAGCAGACCACCGGCCAGGAGCCCCCTCACCTCCTCCAACTCTTTACGCTTCTCATACTCTCCTTTTGCCACGGCCTCCAATCCACGCGCCAGCCCATCCACCTTCTGCTCGACACGCGCCAAAACCTCTGTCCCCACGACCACCCCACCGTCAGCAACCCGGCGGGCCTTACCGCCGCCAGCCGCCGGCAAGACTGCCGCCGCCCCCAGCCCCGCAAACAGCGCTCGCGGATCACCCTTCACCCGGAACCCCCCACCCGGGGCCAACTCCACATGCGCCTCCAAAGCGCAGAACCGGGCGCCCACGCCATTCAGCAACTCCTGCGCCCTTCCGTCCACCGGCCTGCTGGTCGGGGCCAGCAGGACAAAAGGTTGCCGCAGGCGCGCCGCCAGCTCCGCCACGGCTTGCCGGAAATCGTCTCGCTCGCGAATCAGGCTCAGCATCACCGGCACATCACCCGCGCAGGCCGCTCCGATCTGGCTGACCCCGCCGATCCTCCAGTCGCCAGCCTTCACATCGAAATCGAATGCTTTGCACAACGCCCAGCCCACCTTGGCCCAGTTCACATCCAGCAGCACCACCTCCGCAGGCGTCAGTGGAATATCGTCGCAGCTCCACGGGTCGCACCGGCATACCCCCACAAACGCCCCCTCGCCCTTTGGCACAACCCTGTGCTCACATCCGCACCCACTCGGGCAAGGAAACGAGTCGCTCCGGCCGCGGCTGCCCATGAACTGCTTTCGGAAAAGCCCAAAATCCGTGCCCATCCCGGTCTGCCACACCGCCGGGACGCCGATACCCACTTCGTCTAAGCATTGCCAAACACCCGCCATTCGCGCCCTACTCGATGGTGCCGATGTACTCGGCAAACGTGTGGTGCGGCTCGGGCCGCCGAATGCGGAAGTCGCTCGCGCAGAGGTGCAGCACACAGGCGAGGCACTCAGGGTCCTTCATCCATTTCCGCTTCAGGGCCAAGTGCAGGAGCCCAAGCGTGCCCGTGAACTTGACCGCCAGGCGCTTCGCCTCCCGGCGAGCCGGCTTCTCATCCAGCACCGCCGTCGCCTCCAGCTCCTTCGCAAGCATCAGCACGCTGATTTCACCTGGGTCCAACGTCTGCGCCAGCCCGGCGAGCGTCCCCGTGTCAAATGGAACCACCGACGCCGCCTTAACGCCGAAGTAGTCCGCCAGGAACTTCTTGTAGAACGCCGCACGATGCGGGTCGGTGATCTCCCCGACAACGGTCGGCGTGGTCAACAGTGTGTGCGCCTTCGCTAGCTTCTGGAGCAGCAGCGCCAGGTCGTCCCGGTGGCCGAAGTTGAAGATTGCGGCCGTGTCATAGACAAGTGTCTGCATTTAAGATGCCGCCGCAAGCTCCTCCTCATGATTGGGGTCGTCGGAAATGGCATTGTCCTTCGCGCTCGCAAGCTCCGCCAGATATTCATCCATGACGTAGCGCGGAGCAAAAAACCATTCCGCGAGTTTGCCGGTGGTAATCTTTTCCGCCTGGTGCAGCCCAAGAGCGATCTCCCGGAACCGCGGGTCAACTTGGCGGTCTATCCTCTTGGCCTCTAGTATCCGGTGCGCTGGCGGCGCCGGCGGGCTGTACTTGCCGACGAAATAATGGACCTTGTCGGTCCATCGGAACACGCCGAGCTGCGTCAGACGGTAGAAAATGGCATCCCGGGAAACGTTGAAGTGCTGCGCGACCGCTTCCAGGCATGCGGGCTCCTGCAGCCGTTTCCCAAACGTCTTCACCAGCTTTTCCAGGTCCGCTTGTGGCATCAGCAGTTCCCCGGCGAAAGCATTGGCCTGCTTTTCGGCCGGCTCCCGGCACGAAGCCAACGATACCGCCGTGGCCACACGCTCCTTGCTCTCCCGATCCTCGCGCCCAAGATGGAACACCAGGTGCGCAAACTCGTGTGCCAGGGTAAACAGCCGGCGCGTGGCCGGGTGCATGTTGTTGACGAAGATCACGCTGAAAGCGCCCCGGAAGGACAGTCCCGACAAATGGTACGGCATCTGCCAATCAAAGACGAAGATGTTCCATTCAGACAAAGCCTGCTTCAGCTCATCCAGCGACACGCGCCGGTTAAGCTTCAGCGTATCTCGTAGGTGCGACGTAATGTTCGCCAGGTTGGCAAACGAATCAAACTCAGCCGACAGGCTGAACGGCGCCGGCGCCTTCCCCGCCAGCCGATGCGCCGTGTCGAGGTAATGCACCTGCATCGAAGCGTCCAGCAGCGTGCGGTCAATGGCATCCTGCTGGGGTGAGGTGACGCGGGTGCGGGGTTGGAAGTGCGGACGGACCTCCGCATTCAGTAGGTAGTCCAGACCCACGCCCATGTGCTGGGCAAGGTCGAGGGTTTGGGACTCCGACGGCGTGCGCGTGCCCTTTTCCCAATGAGAGACAAGCGACGTCGAGACGCCAAGCTTCGTGGCCAGTTGGGCTTGGCTGAGCTTGACCAAGGCCCGGACTTCGGCAATCCGAGCTGACAGGTTGTGTTGTTTTGTGCTCATCTGTAAACAAATTACGCCGAAAACCAATACTCTGCAATAATTATTTTGACTTTTTTGTGCGTAGGCCCGAAGATATGTGCAGTTCTTTGAAAAGCTGCTCGGCGGCGCGAAACCATAAAGAGCACCGCCGCAGGCAACTTTGGCCCCCTGGCAGGGGCCGAAACGGAAACCCCGAAACGATAACGCGTTTCGGGGGCACATCCGTTACTCGGGCGAACTGACTCCGACCGAGCGACTGACGGTAGCAGCGGGAGATTACTCTCGCCCTCAAGTCGAGGCAAGGGGTCTTTTTGAGAAAGGCAACGCCATGATCCTCATGAGCGAAACCTGTCCCGGACCCGGATGGAAACGGCTCACTGCCGCTTTCATCCTGTGCGAGACCACAGGGCGAGTCATCGTCCCTGGGCCGCGCCAGGCGTTCTGGACTCGGGCCTAGTGCCCGCCGGGGCCGGGGCCGGGACACAGATCGTCCCGGCGCCGGTCGCCGGTCGCCCATGCGGAATTACGGTGGCCTTCAGAAGAGAAAGACTAAGCAGATTATGAGATTCAAACGATTCACCAAGCCCGCCTTCCTGAAAGGGATCGGGCGAGACCTGCTCGGACGCTTCTTTGACCGGTTCAAAGCCGCCCTCGCCGAGAAGAACATCAATCTCCCGGCGCCCGAACTGGAGGACGACAAATACTTCGCCTCCCTGTCACGCGTCGTCATGCGAACGGACGGCCTCCCCGACGACCTCTTCGAGGCCCTCTACGCCATCGAGGAAATGGCCACTGAAGAAGGCGAGCAGCGCCTCCAGGCAGCCAGGGAGCGCGGCGAGCTGGTCATGGACCCCGGCAAGCAGGCTTCCAAAGGCGACATCGCCGTGCGGGCGTACCTGGAGGCGCCGGAACTGCTCGCCCAAAAGAACAACGAACTCCGCCTGGCCAGGCTCACTTCCTTCGAGTACCACGGCACCAAGGAGCCAGTGGACCGCAGCGACTCAATCGCAATGCCGGCCAAACCCGTCTTGGACCTGATAACGGCTGACCTCGATACCTGGTTCCGCGACAACAACCGCGGTGAGGAAGACGCCTTCATCGAGCCCTACTCCATAGACGGCGAGTTCTGGTTCCTGGTCCGCCACGGCGACACGTTCGCCCGCATGGCGAAGCTCGAAAAAGGCCGCCGCCTCAAGATGCTCCACTTCCGCCCCGCCAAAGACGACGTGGTCGTTTACACCCCCGAACGGGACGAGCTTCGCATCCACGCCGGCACCAAGGGCGAGCGCGAGCTCTACCGCCGCACCTTCGGCATGCGCCTGTTTGGAGATGACCGTTACTTCTCCGAGCGCAAGGCATTCACCCTCGAGCCGCTCCGGTCAGAGGGGGCCAAGGTGCTGGAGTGGGACGGCGACGGCGAACTGGCGCGGATCGTCCTGCGCGAGATCGAGGTTGCCTACGGGGGCGGTTTCAACGACGTGGTCATCCGCAAGTCGGATGACATCTTCGCCGCCGCCCAGGCCCGCGGGAAAGACGCCATCCCGGACAGCGGCCGGTTGGTCAGGGCGTCCTTCGATTTCTGGTTCACCGGAGCCAAAAAGCCCCGCAAGGTCCAGGTCCGCCCGCCCAACATTCTCAAGCTGGGTCGCTACTGCGACGCCGCCGTAGTCCAACGCTGGCTCTCGGAAAAGGAACTCAGGGAAACCGTCGCGTCCAGAGTGTAGGCGAAACGGCACGAAGAATTTCCGTGCAACTTTGCCCACACTCGCACATCATTGCGCGACTTTTCGTCATGGGCGGCACATGCGTACAGACCACTGTCGGCGCGGTGTCCCTCTGGGGCCACCGCACACCCCATCGCGCCCTGGCGGGCCCCATCGCTCCAGGCCGCCACCCCAACCAGCCACCCAATGTCTTCTGACCTGACATTCATCACCAACGAGCAAGGCAAATGCCTCGCCGACCGCTTCGCCGTGCTGCTGGGCAACAACACCCGCTTCTTCGACTGCCTGGTCGGCTACTTCTTCATCAGCGGCTTCCACAAACTCCAGCCGGCGCTCAACCAAACCGAGAAGATTCGCATCCTCATCGGCATCAAAACTGACGGAGCTACCTACGACCTGATTCGCACTGCCAAAGACCAGCAGGAGTTTGTCCTGGAATCCCACGCCCATGTCCGCGAGCGCGTCCCGGGCGAAATCCTGACCGAGTTCCAGAAGTCCGGGGACACCTCGGAAATCGAGGATGGCGTTCGCACATTCGTTGAGTGGATCAAGTCCGGCAAGCTGGAAGTCCGTGCCTTTCCCTCCGAACGCCTCCACGCCAAGCTCTACGTGATGACCTTCGTGGACGGTCACATTGACAAAGGCCGCGTCATCACCGGCTCCAGCAACCTCACCGAAGCCGGCCTCCAGGAAAATCTTGAGTTCAACGTCGAGCTCAAGAATCGCTCCGACTACGAGTTCGCTCTACAAAAACTCAACCAGCTTTGGGCGAAGGCGGTGGACGTAACCAAAGACTACGTCACGACCATCGAAGTCAAATCCCCCTACGCGCAGTTCACGCCCTACGAACTCTACCTCAAGTTCCTTTACGAGTACTTCCGGGGCGAACTCAACCTGCCCGACGAAGTCGAGGACATGTACCTGCCCGCCGGGTTCAAGAAACTGAAATACCAGGAAGAGGCCGTGCTCAACGCCCGCAAGGTGCTCGACGAATACGGCGGCGCCTTCCTGTCCGACGTGGTCGGTTTGGGCAAAACCTACATGTCCGCGCTCCTCGCCCAGCACCTCAACGAGCCTTCCCTCGTTATCGCCCCGCCGCACCTGCTGGACGAACACAACCCCGGCTCCTGGCCCAACGTATTCCGGGACTTCGGCGTCCGCGGATTCCTGTGCGAATCCCTCGGCAAACTCGAATCGCTTCTCGATCGCGACCTCCAGAAATTCACCACCGTCTTCATTGACGAATCCCACCGCTTCCGCACCGAGGAAACCCAAAGCTACGAAATGCTCGCGCAAATTTGTCGCGGCAAGCGCGTCGTCCTGGTCTCCGCCACGCCACTTAATAACACGCCGCAGGACATCCTCAGCCAGATCAAACTTTTCCAGCCCGGCAAAAACAGCACCATCCCCAACGTCCGCAACCTCGAAGCCTTCTTCGGCGCGCTCCGCCGCCGGCTCGAAGGACTCGACCGCCAGCGCGACCGCGACCAATATTTCAAAATCGTCCGCGAAAATGCCCGCCAGACCCGCGAGAAGATTCTCAAGTTCCTCATGATCCGGCGCACTCGCACCGAGATCGAGCGATATTACGGCGAAGACCTGAAACGCCAGGGCCTGAAGTTCCCGGAAGTCGCCAACCCCGAACCCCTCTTCTACAAGTTCAACAAGGTCGAGGCCGAAGTCTTCGACGAGACGATCCGCTCCCTCACGCACGACTTTAAATACGCCCGCTACACCCCGCTGGCCTACTACACCGGCGAGCGCGACGAGCAGGATGTCCAGAGCCAGCGCAACCTCGCCAAGTTCATGAAAATCCTCACGGTGAAGCGGCTCGAAAGCAGTTTCACCGCGTTTCTCTCCACCCTCGGACGCTTCATTCACACCTACGAGCGCGTGATCGCCGAGTTCCAAAAGGGCCACGTCTTCATCAGTAAGAAACATATCGCGAAGGTCTTTGAATTGCTCGAATCCGACGACGAGGAGGGCATTGACCGGCTGATCGAAGAAGACAAGGCCGAGAAGCTGGCCGCCGAAGATTTCCTGCCCACGTTCATTACCGACCTCGAAAACGATTTGAAGGCGCTGAAAGCCATCCGCAACCAATGGAAGAAGGTCACCCGCGACCCCAAATGGGAATCGTTCCGCGGCATCCTCAAGAAAACCCCGCAGCTCAAGGACGGCAAGGTCATCATTTTCAGCGAGTCCAAGGAAACGGCCGACTACCTAGCCGGGAAGATCCGCGACGAAGTCGAACCGAAAACCCTGCTCTTTACCGGCGAATCGCTCCATAGCGTCCGCGAGGATGTCATCGCCAACTTCGACGCCAAGGCGTACCGGCCCAAGGACGATTACCGCGTCCTGGTCGCCACGGAAGTCCTGGCCGAAGGCGTCAACCTCCACCGGTCCAACGTCGTCATCAACTACGACATTCCGTGGAACCCAACCCGTCTCATCCAGCGCGTCGGGCGTGTGAACCGGGTGGACACCAAATTCGACAAGATCCACACCTACAACTTTTTCCCCACCGACGAAGGCAACGACCTCATTAAGCTCCGAGAAGCCGCTGAGGCGAAAATTCATGCCTTCATCCAAATGCTCGGCGCCGACGCCCGCCTCCTGACCGACGGCGAGGAGATCGTTTCACACGACCTGTTCGCCCGGTGGAACTCCAAAAAGACAATCACTGGCGAAGACGAGGACGAAGAAACCGAACTCAAGTTTCTCACTGAAATCCGCGCCCTGCGCGACAAACAGCCCGACCTGTTCGAGCGCATCAAACGTTTGCCCAAGAAAGCGCGCTCCACCCGGCTGCTGCCCGTGGTGGCGGCAGGCCTCCCGCCTGCCAGTGCCGGCGGCATCCTGTCGCCGGGCCCCACCCCTGAAAAGGCTGTGCCATCTTTCCCCGCCCTCATCACCTATTTCCGCCAGGGCAAGCTCGACAAATTCTTCCTCGGCACATCCGGCAGCCACCCGGCCGCCGAACTGGACTTCATGACCGCCGCGAAAATCCTGAAGCCCGCCGACCCCAAGGAAGCTCGCCAACCCATCCCGCGCGGGTTCTACGATTTGCTCGACAAAAACAAAGGGGCGTTCGTCACCGCCACCACCGCCGACGCCGAACAAGCTGCGGCGACGCATCGCGGTAGCCCCAACGACGCCTACATCCTGAAACGCCTCAAGGACAAAGCGGTCCGCCGCTGCCAGCAGTTCACCGAGGACGACGAGGAATTTGTCGGCAAGGCCATCCGCCTCATCGAAGACGGATCACTGCCGAAAGCCACCGCCAAGAAAGTCGCCGCCTCATTGAAAAAACCCGAGAATCTGGTGCCGCTCAAGGTCCTGGCGGTCCTCCGCCGCGACATCAAGCACGAGTATTTCCAGGCCAGCCCCGCCGCGCACGCCAGCCAGGCGCTGGCCCCGCGCGAAGTCATTCTTTCATCATTCCTTCTCCAACAGTCATGAACACCCAACAAGCTCGCGAGCGCGTCGCCGAAACTTTTCCGCAGCCGTTCAACAAAGGGAAGTTCCTCGAATTCAGCCGCAACCTGCTCAACAAGTTTGACGAATCCAAGGCGGCGCAGTGGAACGCCACCTACGTCAAGGATGCCTTCAAGCCTCACGTCTCCCGGTTCGAGCGCCTCGGCACGTACACCTCACCCGACGATGAAACGCTCGACGTGCTGATCGTCCACCTGACCAACGAATCCAAACTCGAACGCGCCCGTACCGCCATCCGCAACTTCGTTGCCGACCATCTCAAGCAGCGCGACGGCAAAGACGCCGCCCTCGTCGCGTTCGTCTCCCCAACCGAGCGCCAATGGCGCTTCTCCTACGTCAAGATGGAGTACGCCGCGGTCGAAATCGAGTCCGGCAAGGTCGGCGTCGAGACGCACCTGACGCCCGCCCGCCGCTACTCCTACATTGTCGGCGAAGGCGAAAGCTGCCATACGGCCCAGTCGCGCTTTCTCGCCCTGCTTCAGGACACCGAGAATTTCCCCAAGCTGGCGCAGCTCGAAGAAGCCTTTAGCGTCGAGGCCGTCACCAAGGAGTTCTTCAACCAATACGCCGCGCTGTTCGGCGACATCGAGGCGGCCCTCCAGAAACTCGCCGCCAAAGACCCGGTCATCGGCAGGGAATTTAAGGACAAGAACGTCAGCACCGTGGACTTCGCCAAGAAACTCATGGGCCAGATCGTGTTCCTCTACTTCCTGCAAAAGAAGGGATGGCTGGGTGTGCCCAAGGGCCAGGATTGGGGTACTCCCGAATCCTTAGCCAATCTGGGTGGACGCGAGAGTGGCCCGTGGGCGAGGTGTGAAACGGGATGAAAATAGGAATTCTTTGGGGATCGAGGACTGCGAAGGTGGTCCGATTCGT
>Ga0255345_1001018_pt1 | contig 43363 bp, 29 predicted proteins | sample wastewater_treat_6_FD_192415 | JGI IMG/M metagenome (GOLD analysis project Ga0255345, IMG submission 192415) | Wastewater microbial communities from Lulu Island WWTP, Vancouver, Canada - plant20 | ecosystem: Engineered > WWTP > Wastewater > Unclassified | place: Canada: Vancouver, British...
GCAGCCAACGGGGTCGATGTTTTCCGTGTCTTTGACGCCCTAAACGATACCAGGAACCTTTCCAGATCGATAACCGCAGTGAAAGCCGCAGGGAAGCACGCGCAGGGGGCGATTTCCTACACCACCAGCCCTGTTCATACTAACGAGATCTTTGTTGAGCTCGGAGTCGAGCTGGAGTCGATGGGATGTGATTCGATTTGCATCAAGGATATGGCTGGGCTGATCACCCCTGCTGCAGCGCGCGATCTGATTACCGCTCTCAAGAAGAGAGTGAGAATTCCAGTGTCGCTTCACAGCCATGCCACGACGGGAATGGCTACAACAGCGCTTTACGAGGCAATACTTGCTGGGTGCGACATGATAGATACGGCGATATCTTCGCTGAGCCTCGGCACATCACATCCTCCGACTGAAACGCTCGTCGCTATGCTTTCAGGCAGCCGATACGACGTCGGGCTTGGCCTTGATTTGCTCAATGAAATTGCCGACCATTTTCGAAAGACGCGCAAGAGCTATTCCGCGTTCGAAAGTTCTTTTTCAGGGGCCGATACGCGCATACTGATCAGTCAGATACCTGGGGGCATGCTTTCCAACCTCGAGAACCAGCTCAAACAGCAAAACGCCATAGACAGGATGAACGACGTGATGAATGAAATCCCGCGCGTCAGGAAGGAGCTCGGTTATCCGCCTCTGGTTACGCCGACTTCCCAGATAGTCGGCACGCAGGCCGTGCTAAACGTGCTTCAGGGGGAGCGCTATAAGACGATAACGGCCGAGACGAAAGCCATACTCGGCGGTTATTATGGAAGGACGCCGGCTCCGGTGGATCCTGAAATTCAAAAAAAGGCGATAGGGGATGAAGAGCCGATCGTGTGCCGACCCGCCGACTTGATTCCTCCCGAGATGGAAAAACTTTCAAAGGAGACAGAGGGAAAGGCGCAGAACATAGAGGATGTGCTTACGTACGCGCTTTTTCCCAAGGTAGCGCTCGATTTTTTTGACGCTCGTAAAAATGGACCTGCCAAGCCTGCTTCAAGTGAAGCGCCTTCAGGACCCTCGACCGAGAAGGCGGCTCTATCTCAAGAGCCGAAGGGGAGATCCGGTATCTACAAGGTCAAGGTGGATGGTGTTGCGTATCGCGTCGTCGTAGAGGAGGGGGAGGGGAGCGTGATTGAAATTGCCCCTACCACCCATACTCATGCCGTCACGGAAGGGGTGGTTGAACAGGACAGCGTCACGGTTGTCGATGCTCCGCTGGCCGGGCGAGTCCTTCGTTTTCTGAAGGGGGCGGGGGATAAAGTCGCCGTAGCGGAAACCGTGCTGGTGATCGAGGCGATGAAGATGGAGACTGAAATAAAGGCTGCTGAGGCCGGTGTTTTCGAAAGATATTTTGTTTCCGAAGGGGCGGACTTTGCTCAAGGTCAGCCGCTTTATTCGATCAGGAAATAAATTGCGCGTAGTCGATACGGAGATAAAAATATGAATACCAGGATAACCGTCGTTTTCTTTCTGTTTCTCTCCATTCTCTTGGCTGTTCCGAGTTTTTCGTGGGCCGAGGATTTCGGAAATTCCGAAACCGTTGCATCTACGGCGCAAGAGGCGTCATCGAAAAGCTCATTCGACACATGGACGGTGATCGAGAGGCTCTACAAGAGCACCGGAATATATCAGTTCATATACAGAAAGGTCGGCGATCCGGAGCCGGCGAGCATGCTCATCCCACAGGTCGTAGAAGATTATCCAACTGCATCCGGCTGGATGAAGCTCGTAATGATAGCGGTGGGATGCCTCCTCCTGTATCTTGCGATAGTAAAAAAATTCGAGCCCCTGCTTCTTTTGCCGATAGGGTTTGGGACGATACTTACCAACATACCCATGGGGGGAATCGCACAGGAAGGCGGGTTGCTCAAATATTTCTTCGATATCGGTATTGCCACCGAGGTCTGTCCTTTGCTGATTTTTCTTGGTATCGGCGCGCTGACGGATTTCGGCCCCCTTATCGCGAATCCCAAGACCGCTCTTTTGGGGGCAGCCGCTCAGATAGGAGTCTTCGGGGCGCTTATCGGGGCGCTTCTTCTGACCAAATACGCAGGATTTAATTTTTCATTACAGGATGCGTGTTCCATAGGTATTATCGGCGGGGCGGACGGGCCGACCTCGATATTTCTATCCAGCCAACTTTCGCCGAATTTGATGGGAGCGATAGCGGTGGCGGCGTATTCATATATGGCGCTCGTCCCGCTGATTCAGCCGCCGATAATGCGACTGCTGACGAGCGAGAAGGAGCGCATGGTCGTGATGGAGCAGCTTCGCCCGGTTTCGCGTGCCGAAAAGATAATTTTCCCTCTCATCATATTGTTCTCATGTATACTCCTGCTTCCTACGGCGGCTCCCCTTATGGGGTTGCTCGCGTTTGGAAATCTGCTGCGCGAGTCGGGCGTCGTGGAGAGGCTCTCCAAGACGGCTCAGAATGAGATGATAAACCTGGTAACCATCGTACTGGGGCTCGGCGTCTCCACCAAGCTTTCTGCAGAGAGATTTCTAAGAGTTGAGACCCTCGGCATTATAGTGCTTGGGCTTGTTGCTTTCGCACTTTCAACGGCTGGAGGAGTTATATTCGGGAAAATAATGTGCAAGTTTACAGGGGGGAAAGTCAATCCGTTGATAGGCGCTGCGGGAGTCTCCGCTGTTCCCATGTCTGCGCGTGTCGCGGCTGTCGAGGGACAGCGCGCCAACCCGACCAATTATCTCCTCATGCACGCGATGGGGCCCAACGTCGCCGGAGTTATAGGCACGGCGATCGCCGCAGGCGTTCTCTTGGCTGTTTTTAAATAAAATCTGAAATTTAGGGCGCTGCTTCTACTGCAATAACCTGCTGACCTTGGAAGCCCCGATCGAAGCTGCGATAGCCTTGACTATGTCCCCGGCCATGAATGGATATGCGCCCATTGCGATCGCCATCTGCCAGCCGGATCCTGATGCGAGTTTTAGATGGGTCACTCCTGCTATGTATATGGACAGAGTCGCTGCGATATAGATGGCGGCCCTGACGACCGGAGTAGCCTTTTTTGCCGGAGCGAAACCGACTATTCCAGCGGCGATGGCAAACCCCAGAAGATATCCTCCAGAGGGCCCCATGAGATGGGCCAGGCCGCTTTCTCCGGCAAAGAACGGTGCGCCAGCGATTCCCAGGACCAGATACCACCCCACCATCTCGAGCGCGTAGAAACGTCCGAGTATTCCAGCCCCTGCGAGCAGAACGAATGTCTGAAGCGTGAATGGAACAGGGGTCCCCGGGAGCGGGATTCTGACTAGGGCGGAAAAACCCAGCAGCACGGCAAATGCGAGGCTTGCTGCCGACATGACGAGCGTCCTGCGAATGCTTGTTGAACCGAGAAGTGCGTTTTGGATGTTCATTTTTAGGCTCCGTTGTTTAGAGCAGGTATCTATACGTCTCTGGCTGATATTGTCAAATCTTCCGGTGCTGTTGATGCTCTATGCCGTTTTTATTTTTTCTTTCTTCTTTCTCTTTTCGACTCCATGATTTTCAGGATCTCTTTGTCGGCGCTGATCATCCCATTGATAGCGATGCGCCCCATGTTGACCAGAGATGCAGTTCCATCACCTCCGACTATTCCGTCCTCTTCAGGAATTCCTATTCCGCTCAAGGCGAGGGTTGCCGCTCTGAATGCAGCGTCGACGCTGGTCATGGTTTTTAGCGCGCAACCTATCTTTGCGCCGTCGCAGATCATTCCGGTTATGTTGCCGACCATGTTGTTGATGGCGAATGAGATCTCCTTTTCAGAGCCGCCTTTTATATAGACCATGGCGCATGCCAGCCCTATTCCGGCTGCGTTTGAACAGCCGCAGACGGCCGACAGGGTTCCCAGGCTAGAGGTGGTTTTGGATGTGAACAGAAGCGATATGGCCAGCCCCTCTTCTATCACGCGCGGGGGGACCTTCCATTTCTCTTCCAGAAGCAGGATCGGTACCGTGGATACGATCCCTTTGTTGCCTGATCCCGATATCGACATGACGGGATAATCCTCACCCCACATCCTCGCATAGACTCCTGCGCAGACGATGCTCGATATTCCAGTTAGGGCCTCTCCTCTGAATAGTTCAAAAAAAGATTTTGGAAATAGAGAGAGGCCGTGTTTTGCGATCCTGAGATTCATCTCCGCGCCATTGCGAAGGATGGCTCGGTCGCTTTGAGAGATCCCCTTTGCCAGCCGGATTATCTTTTTAGGCGAAAGCGTTTCAGCCCACTTTCTGGCGCCAGCATTGGAAGTTTTGCATTTGACGGGTTTTCCGGAAAATACCTTTTTGCCGGACGAGTGGATCGATCTCAGATTTGTGTGTGTTTTTTCTATAACGGCCCGCGCGTTTTTTCCATTTTCAGAAAATACTGTGAAGTCGATATGAAGGTCTTTTTTCTTCCGGTCTATTTGTATTTTTACGGAGTTCGATTTTACAAGCGATGCCGCCTTCTTCAGAACTTTGTCGTCGATTCCCCTGAAGCAGATGAGGCCGTCTTCGTAATTCTTTAGAAAAGCACCTATGGCGGCCGCCCATGTGATGCCGGTTTTATGGCCGCTGTGAGGTATTCCTGCGGCATAGCAGTTTTTGTACATCTTCGGATCGACGATGAGTTTGATGGATGATGGCTCGCCCTGCAGGTGTTTTGCCGCGGTCATCCCCGCGAAGGCGATCGATGCCGGTTCGGTGCAGCCTAGCGCCTGCACCCATTCTTCCCTCAGGAATTTTGTGAAGTTCATGCGTCACTAATTACATCCAGAAGGGAAATGAGACAAGGGGAAAGGTGTGAGGTGTAAGTTTCGGCGCAGGATTGTAAGTAGTTGTTATATAAATATTTTATATGAAGATCCCCAGTCCGTCCTTGGCTCGGGATGTGGACTCCATGCTCCTGACGGAAAATTTTGCTTCCATCCTTCTCTCAATTCATATACAAGCTCGCGCTACAATGATCGATCGTTTGAAGCGCAGGGAACACCGTAATATTACGGTTTGCCGCATACCGTGAGAGATCGATATTCGGTTTTGCGCTTCCGGCTTCCGGCGACGGCAACAGAAAGGAATGGTATTGTATGGCAAGAGGAACAGTGAAGTGGTTCAGGGACGAGAAGGGTTTCGGTTTTATCACTCCCGAGGATGGTGGCGAAGATCTCTTCGTGCACTTCTCCGCTATTCAGGGCGAAGGCTTCAAATCCCTGAAAGAGGGGCAGGCAGTCGAGTTTGAAGTTACAAAAGGTCCGAAGGGGTTGCAGGCTTCAAACGTCCGTACCGCTTAACGCTGGCTGATATCTCAAAATCTGAAATCCCCGGTTCGAAAGAATCGGGGGTTTTCTTTTTGCGCGAAACTAAACGTTGATGATTCGAAGTGAAAATTTAGAATGCAAACTGGAGCTCGTTCATGAATCCTTGCGTTTTGAATGAATTCGGACATTTTTGCTCTCCTTTTCCGATTGTAATTATATCGAATTTTAAATTTCAACCCGACGCGGGCATGAGAAACATAGGCCAGATCAGAATACAAATCTAATGACGAGGTTCTGGAAGAGCCTCTGTCGTCACTTTGAATAATTCAAGCGGTCAATAATACCAATAATTTTAATATTTTGAGCCGAGGAATATTTTTGGCTTGTTAAAACGATCTCTTCCTAATATCGAGACGGCTCATTATTCGGGCGTTATCGGCCCTGACAACTTTTGCGAAAGGGAGGATCGTTTATGGTTTCTTACAAGGAGCTCGGCCTGGTGAATTCTCGCGAAATCTTTGAAAGGGCGCTCAAAGAGGGCTTCGCGGTCCCTGCCTACAATTTCAACAATATGGAACAGCTGCAGGCTATAATCACCGCCTGCGTAGAGACGCGTTCGCCGGTGATCCTTCAGGTCTCCAGCGGCGCCCGTAAATACGCCAATCAGACGCTGCTTCGCTATATGGCGCAGGGTGCGGTTCAGATGGCGCGCGAGATGGAAAAGTCTTTCGGCTGCGACAAACAGATTCCGATCGTGCTCCACCTCGACCATGGCGATACCTTCGAACTTTGCAAATCCTGCATCGATACCGGTTTCTCATCCGTTATGATAGACGGATCGCATCATCCCTACGACAAGAATGTGGAGCTGACCAGGCAGGTTGTCGAGTATGCTCATAAGCACGATGTGACGGTCGAAGGTGAGCTTGGCGTGCTTGCCGGCATCGAGGATGATGTCGTTGCAGAGCATTCTACCTATACGCAGCCGGAAGAGGTCGTCGATTTTGTCAGCAAGACCGGCGTCGATTCGCTCGCTATTTCCATCGGTACTTCTCATGGCGCGAACAAATTCAAGCCGGCTCAGTGTACTCGAGCTGCCGATGGCACCTTGATTCCGCCGCCCCTTCGCTTCGATATACTGTCTGCGATAGAAAAACAGATTCCCGGTTTTTCCATCGTGCTTCACGGCTCTTCCAGCGTTCCGAAGGAAGCCGTGGAAACCATCAACAAGTTTGGTGGAGCTCTCAAGGATTCTATTGGAATTCCGGAGGAACAGCTTCGACAGGCGGCGAAATCTGCAGTTTGCAAGATCAACATCGATTCCGACGGCAGGCTCGTGATGACCGCTGCTATCCGCAAATGTTTTGTTGAAAACCCTGCGGAATTCGATCCGCGCAAGTATTTGGGCCCCGCCCGCGCAGCGCTGATCGAGATGTATAAGGAGAAAAACCGCAACGTGCTGGGATCAGCCGGGCGCTATGGCGCGGAAGTAGCCTCGAAGAAATGATTTCATTTGAACTATGACTCAATGAAAAGTCCCCCTTGCGAAGAGGGGGACTTTTGTTTTTTCCCAGTCACGGTTGTTGCGGGATCACGCGGTGTTGGTAAGGATAAAACCTAATCCAATATTTTAGGATGTTTTTTCATGGTCTTTCACAAAGTGTTAGAGTCTGTTTATGTGCACTATCTTCGCTCCGTCCATGCCGTTGAAACGGGTTGAAGAGGCGATGCTGTAGGCACCGATGTTCTCGGTATAGAGGCGTTCTCCGATCTTCAGATCGGATGGAAGCTGCTCTGCCAGCGAGACCTTGTCGAAGCTGTCGCAGGTGGGTCCTACCACCGCGCAGAGTTCTTCCGGTCCTTCGCGGAAGGCTTTGAAATTCGGAACCCAGTGGTCGAACACCACTCCGGAAAAGGTATGATAGACGCCATCGTTTATATGGTAGAAGACCTTGCCGTCGCGCCTGGCCTTGCCGATGATTTCCGAAACGAGAGTCGCAGCGGTGCCGACCATGAATCGCCCCGGTTCTGCTATGATTTCGACATCCTTTGGAAAGAGCCTGTCGCACTCCGAGTTGATTATCTCGGCTAGTTTTTCGAAGTGCGGGACCTGTGCGTCGTATGCCGCAGGAAAACCGCCGCCGAGATCCAGGATTTTCAAATGGTAGCCCTTGTTTCTGGAATCGTTCATCAGCTTAGCGGAAATCTCAAGTGCGGCGATGTAGTTGTCGAAGTTCAGACACTGGCTGCCCACGTGAAAACTAAGCCCCTCTACAACGAGCCCCAGATCGAATGCCTCTTTGATGAGCGATGCCGACTCCGATGGATCGGCGCCGAACTTGGAGCCCATCTCGACCTGAGAACCGATATCCGGAACTCTTAACCTCAGCACTACGCCGGCTGTGTTGCAGTATTCGCGGATCTTCATAAGCTCGTCGCGATTGTCGTAGGTCATCAGCGGCTTGTAGTGTTTGATCTTCTTCAGCGTCGGGATGTCCTTTATAGTGTTCGAGAAGATGATCTTGTCCCAGACATAGAAATCTTTATCCTTTTCATCTAAAGAATTGATGTACTCGTAAACCTGCATGAACTCGTTGTACGATGCCACGTCAAAGCTGGCTCCTTCATGAAAGAGCGTCTTGATTATCTCCTGATTGGAATTTGCCTTTACCGCGTAGTAGGCCTGCACCCTGGGGAGGTGCTTCTTGAAGTTCCTGTAGCTCTGGCGGATCTTTTCGTGATCGATGATGAAGAGCGGCGTTCCGTGTTCGTCCGCGAGCTTTTGCAGATTTTCTTTCATCTTTTTATTCCTCCGTGTGAGGCAAAGATCTATTCGCCGAGTTTTTTAATGAGGCCTCTCAAATGTTCGACCTCTTTGTTGTTCTCAAGATATGACTTGATGAGCTTTTGCCTTAACTCGTCGCCGCGGTCGTAGAGCCGCTTCAACTTCTTGGGCGAGGTGGTTTGAATCGTGTAGGCCACGAGAAGAGGGAAGGCGAGGGTCACATCCAAATACGCCGTGACGGTTTCATCGAGCTGAGTTGGATCGATCTTTCCCCAACTCGCCGCTTCCGATGGCGGAGCGCCAGAAAGACCGCCGGTATCGGGGCGCGCGTCGGTTATGTTGATGTCGTAGTCCTGCCCGGCCTCAGGTATCATGAGAACTTCCTGGATCTGCGGTTCTGTCTGCAGCATGAAATTCTTCGGGCTTCCTCCGCCGACAAGGATTACGCCGGTCTTTCCCTTTTCATACTGTTTCGCATTGAGGATGATGGCGGTGGAGTCGTTGACGTCGATGCTGGGGTTGATCTTCAATTTAAAGTGATCAGTGAGACCGGATGCCTCGGCGAGCAGCTCGACGCCGGCGACGTTCATGCCGATTGTGGAGTCGCCGGGCGATGACGTGAATACCGGTATGCCGTTTCTGTAGGCCGCCGCAACTATGCTGACCTGACCGGTATTATTTTTGCGTTCGCACTCGTCCAACACCTTTCCGAGGTGGTGGTAGAATTCACGCGTCCCCATCTCTTTTTGAAATTCAGGGCGGACGAGTATTTCGCGGAGTTTGCGATCGGTCTCCATCAGGATGTCTTCGTAATCGAAAAGGATGTCATAGATTCTAGTCACCCCCTTGTCCCTCAGGTCGGCATCGTTAACGTTATGGCTGCCGCGGAAGAGGGGGAGGTTGAAGGCGTAGTGTATGTCGTGGTACATGTTAGCGCCGGTTGCGGATATCCAGTCAACGAAGCCGTGGTTCATGAGCGGAATTACAGCAGATGGCCCGAGCCCTGCCGGCGTTAGCGCCCCGGCGAGGCTAAGACCCACCGTGACTTCATCCTTGGAATACCTGTCGCGCATCAGATGGCATGCGGCGCGTAACCTGCCGCCATTGTAGGCGTCGAGATTGTCGATGACGCTTACTATGCTGCTGTTTTTCGAGATCGCCTCCGGCAAAATCCTCTTGCCGGAGAGATATTTGGCCTTGCCGGGACAGCATTTATTGTTGTGACCCATCGAAATTCTCCGATTCCTTGTAAAGTTTAGGGAGGGTGTATAGTGATACCCCGGCTGTAAAACAAGCTAAAATTTAGTTCCGGCCGAGGAGTTTTGAGGGTGAGATTCCTGCCTTTACGGAGGCGAAAGTCCGGCGCCTCCCTTCGACATGCGTGCATCGGTTGTTCGCATTGTAGTCAAGGCAGGCAATTACTTGGCGGAGGCCTTTCTGGTGCCAAGGTCGAGGACCTTATCCCCATTCGAAGAACCTTCGTATATGTCAAAGTTTAGGATGAGTTTCTCCTTCTCCCGCCCGCAAGGGGTTACCACTAATTCCGTCTGCCCCCCCCTCCGCGACGAAGAAAGGTCGTCTGCGCCGTCTGACCAGATTGTCCCCCAACTGGGTCCGGCAAACTCTCTCTGGTCGTCGCTTAATGCGTGAAAGTGGAAAATAAATACCATCCCCGTCGGATCATGGCGAGATTTCAAATAGGAGCCATCAGAGAAGGAAGTGGAGGTGATATCCTTGAAGAGAAAACGCCTGCGCTGCGGGTCGTATATGATGACACCTCCATGCTCCGTCCTGGTATCTAGTATATCCCTTTCGACCATTGTATCGACCTCGCTTAGAACTGCGTCATCCGCCATCATCCTCAACATGATATAGGCCCTGATGAGGAATGCGTTATCGAAATTATCGATATCCGGACGCTCATTGTAGTATGGTGTTTTTTCGTAGCTTCTAAGGACCGCGGGATTTCCCACCATCGCACTCTTCACTTTGGAGACAAGCGCCTTTCTATCTCCCACAAGGCGCCCCAGCTCCTCGTCCTGTGCTATGGCGACAAGGAGGCCGATGTCATTTAATTTGACCTCCCTGCCCAATTGATCCGATATCTTATAGATATCATCCATAGGGACACCGCTCTGATAAAGATAGAGGGCGCTTGCCAGAAGTTCGCTGTTTCGAACTTTAAATTTTGACACTAATGACTCTACTATGCTGCTGAACTTTTCGCTTTCAAGGATACCTCTTATTTTCTCATCCAGCGCAGACCATTCGCTTCGGTCATCCTCTTTCAGACGCCTGACCACATCCTCCTTTTCACCGATGCCGCTGATAAATATCTCAGAAAGGTACATCAAGTCTGCCTTGTCAACGCGCTCATTGTGGAGCAACTCTTTTACCGCGTATTCTGCGAACCTCCCAAATACCTGACTGCGAAGGATATATTCTCTCTCCTTCAGCGGGACCATCAAGAGGGGGTTATCATATACCACCTCAAGCCCAGCCTTCGCAACGGAATCCAAAGTGGTAAGATCTCCTCCGAGCGCAACGAACTTCATATATCTGATAAAAAGTTGCGGAGAGAAAACATCCTTTTTGTTCATCACATCAACTATCCTTCGAATGGATGTGTCGTCCTTTAAGAGGTTGACCAGTATGTCGCTTTCAAAAATTTCACTCAGATGGAGATATTCGAATTGTATCCCGAGTTGAGAAAGCTTTTCGAAGGCATCTTTATTTCGGAATATCTTCACAAGGCATGCCATGTCCGACTTTATACTGTGCCATTTCGGTTTCGGCAGTATGCCATCGTCGGAAGCGGAGTTGTACCATTGCGCGAATTCTTCGCTTGCTACGACCCCTGTCTGCTCGTACGATTTGAGCGACGCTGACAGCAAGACGAGCATACCATTATGATCACTACTGTTTTGGGGCAAATTCATGCCAAGATGCCTAAGACTTCTAGCGAACATCTCCGGTAGTTTTTCATCCTCATTAAGCATGGCGGCTATGGCATATATAAAACTGTTGATCGTGATTTTATCCCCATTTAAATCAACAATGGTGGTTGAATCTGCAAAGGCGCCATTATATTCCGAGTAGATCTTCAGTATGTCGGCGGGGAGTTTAGAAAATTTCCTGAAAAGGCCCTGCGATATACAATATATTCCGTAAAGATCGTGTACGATGTCTGGCTTTCTGAAGTCACCGAGTTGGTCGCTCGCCGACAGGATCTTTTTTACGCCCTCTATGAACTCCTGCTCAAATGTATAGCTCCATGACGGTGATGAGGGAAATGCCGTATACACTACATCGTCAGGTTTAATGGACGTCACCCTGAACTCTCTGAGCATGATCCTGCAATATTCACCCTTCACGAACTTGTTCAGCGGAGCGATGGATCTACTGTAACCGTTGTTTAAAATCACTTTTAGAAGCTTGAAGCTGGCCAGTGCCCGATATTCCTTGAAAAACTCAAGCACCTTCTTTCCGTCTCTTGTCCCCGCAATCTTCACAACGAGATCAAACGGTACATCATCCGATACACTGTAACCAATCCCGGACTCCCCCAACTTGTTGCCATCAGGAATGAGGGCCGCGAATTCCTCGAGCCATGACGTAGCATCGACATTGCCGTCCACCATTGCAATCCTTTCAAGGTCGGAGAAATAGAGGGTTCCTACGCCCGGATGGTGTTTTTTGATCGTTCCAAGGACCCTTCCCACCTCTTCAGAAGAGGCGATGACGCGCAGGAGATTTCTATCGATTTTTTGGAGATCCTCTGCGCTGATGGTGGAGAGAGAAAATCCGAGCTCTTTCAACCTTGACTGCGCGTGCGCAAATAGTTCGGCATTATCGGGGAGCTGCTGCGCCACCCCGTCGGCGTTAGGCAAACCGTCATTTTCAACGGAGTTGGGCGCGGCGGCCATGGAATCAGCCAGCTTTCTCAATACCTTATCCTTGTCGCTCAGCGGATGAGTAGAAACCCTCCCCGCATCCCCTTTCGGGACAAACTGTCGGGGAGGGACGAGGGAACTGTCGAGTTCTTCGACATCCAACCTATCTCCGCTTGAACTCCTAGGGTCCAAGGCTTCGAGCGATTTTCTTGTATCGATCTTACGAACGGATAGGCTCATGCTATGCCCCCTCCTATTTGTATTGTCGGCTGGAGAGAGGGTAAGAGTTGCTAGAAAAATATATAATAATTACAATAAGTTGCCTGGATTTAGCGGCTGCTGAACTGTCGGCAATGGATTTCCGTTTGCCCCGCAGTAGCGGCGGCTTAGTGCCGCGGGAATGACATTCATGGTGTCATCCCCGAATGGTGAGAAGGTCGTCATCCCCGAATGACGAGAAGGTTGTCATCCCCGAGTGCTTTAATCGGGGATCCCGTAACAACCGTGACTGGTGAGCGGTCGGAACGGGGATTCCGCTTAGTACCTTCTTCTTCTTAATCTTAATGATTTGTAAGGTTTTGGACGAATGGACCAAAGCGCGCCTTGCCCGATTCCCGCGGGTTTTATAGCATTTTCATCTGCGCTCTTATCGGTATCGTCCGGGTCAGAAAATTTTTAAAAATGCTTCCGCCCCTTCGGCTGAATCAGCCCGATCGTTTACTTCGCAGACTCGGATGAAGAATTTGACGAAAGATTTCATTCTTCTCCCGAATTCCTTGTCTGCGAGCATCTCCTTGGGGAGTTTTTCGACCGTCTTCATCAGGAGCTCCAGCGGTTCGTACATGAAATCGGTAGGACTGCCTTTGCTAAGATCGAATGTTCTATCGTAGAATGCGAGTGCAGTCGTGATAAGCTCTTTGTTGCGGCTCGCCCATGCTGCATGAAGGGCCAAGAAATTATATTCGGGCATTTTCACCGAGAGGCAGAGATCGCGAAGAAGCGACCAATGTTCCTTTTTCTGCGGCAGCTCGGCCAGATCCCAATATAAATCGCGGTGCACGTAGGCGTTTTCGGTATTTTCGCCGTTCTCTTTTACTGCCGAACCCCGATGGTTTTTGATCAGCTCGACATAAGCCAATTTTATAAGCGATGTAAAAGTTAAATCCATTTGATCCGGCCCGTACTTTGTTTTACCGACGACGACCGTTCTTGCATATGCCAAAGGCAGGGAATTGCCGTTTCTATCGGCCAAGATATCAAGGCATTTGAGGAGGTATTCCCACATATCGAAGCGTTTTGCGAGTGCGATCAGATTTTTGGTATCTTCGAGTGATATCGTTTTTACCGTCAGCGCGGAAACAAGCAGGTAGCGTTTGAGATATTGCTCCGCCTCATCTTTACGCCCGGAATCCGCGTATAGATTAATTCCTGTGTTCATGATGTACAGATTAAAAGGGTTTGCCGATGTATAACGCCTGAGAAACTCTATTGTCTTATCTTTCTGGCCTTCACTCAAGTACAGGTTGAACAGGATGTCATAGGTCGAGAGTTCGTTGGGGTCTTCAGTTATAGCTAGTTCCAGAGATTCCAGCGCTTCGCCGGTCTTTCCTTCTTTGAAGTAGGATGAAGCGATATGTTGAAGAATCATGCCCTTTCCATCTGCGCCGCCTGTGTATATTTTTCTGAGGATTTCCCTTTCTCCCTCGTAATTCCCCCTTTGGCTTGCCAGTGCAGCGCCCATAATCAACCTCTGTATGGAATCCTGAGGCATCTCATTTAGGCATTCCTCAGCTTCATTGAGTCTCGATTGCTGCAGGAGATGTTGGCAATACATAGCCCTCGCAGGAAACATATACGGATTTTTCGCCAGAACTTCGACGAGCTGTTCCTCCAGTGGTTCGTACTGGCTTGATGCGATTGCGTCGAGCATGTGTTTATAAAAAATCATATTTCCACTTGACCATGTGTCCCCCAACAAAAGCCCGCCATCAACCATCCTTCTGGCAGAATCCATATCTTTTGCTTCAATATAGTTTTGAATCAGATTGCCCATTTCGACTTGTAACATTTCGGTCAGGCTTATATTCTTTGCGTAGTCATCGAACATGTCGCCCATGTGACTAGGTACGTTGGGCTCGAAGTAGAGCATCTTCCGGCCTGTCGGTATACCTACGATGATGTGACCCTCGGTATAATCTCTTTCGCTATACGGAGGTTCAATGGGGGTCCCCAAAGCACTGAAGTGATCCAACGTGCTCTTTTCGACATCTCTTCCGGTCATGCGAGCAAATACCGGATTGAGTCCTGCTCGTTCGAAGAGGGCGAATATTACCTTGCTTCGCTCCGTGCAGAGTCCTCTGCCTTTCTGTATGGTCTCCAATGCGGTCGCTTCCAGCTCGGCATCTATGGGGACGATGGGAAGACCGAGGCCTCCACTCGTGATCATGTCGTCGTAGATCGTAGGCATGCCCATGTAGTAAAATTCATCGCGGAACAGATTGTAACCGCCTCTGTCTTCGCCGTATGCTTTTTCGAACTGTTCCTTAGTCGGTGTGTACACATAGGCATAGATGGCGTTGGCAAGCGAGGTTTTGTACAGATCATCGGAAGGTTTCAGACCTTGTTGCGTCAACCTGGCCTTCACCTTTGCCATAAAGGCATCGGCGTCTTCTCTTATTTTTTTGTCGGCGATTGTGGATGGGTCATAGTCGTCCAAAAGCCATGGGATGGATCTGCCAGCTATGGAGCTTATCTGGCGATGATATTTCTGGGGATATCTTAGCGCGGTTTCCATGATTTCAAAATTGGAGATGCTTCCGTCCCCATCGAGATCGATTTCGGTTTTCTTGATGCCGTCTTTGATCATCGTGTCCAGCAAAGCGCCTACGGCCGCATTTTCTATTCTTGTAGTAATCATATTCACTCCTCGAACATCATGTGGTCGATTTCGGTCCAGAGAGCCTTTGCCTCCGCAATTTTGCCCTGCTGAAGCAATATCTCGTGTTTGACTATCATGTGCGCCAACCAGTCTAAATCGTCGCTGATCGTTATGGCTTTTTCCACTCCGGGAAGAGCCCGTTCCGGTTTTCCGTATTTAAGAAAGAACCTCGAAAGAAGGGCTAACGTATTCATAAATTCCAAGCGGAATTCAGGATTTTCATTTATTACCTTGGAATATCTTTCGTTCGAGGAGAGCTTTACGGCATATTTTAACACGGCCTCCATATCTTTCAGATCATCCAAGCCCGGGCGTTTCTTTTCAATGAATTCCATCAATTCTTTGAGCTGCCTGATTCCACCGTTTCCATCGGATGCCTCGATAAATGCCCAAAGAAGGCAAGCATTCCCTTTCCAGCAAAGATCATTTTTGTCTGCCCTGAGAATGGAGAGAAGTATTTCCTTGGCTTCTTCCGTGCGACCAGAGTCCTGATAGTGCTCAGCTCTGCGGAACTGAAGCTTCAAATATAAACTGTCTGAAGAAGGGACGCCATTCAATGCCTTTTTATAGTAATCTTCCTTTGTTGCGGTATCCAGTGTTATGGTTCCTTCGTAATCCGCATCGAGATATGCGTCGTAGGCCGAGTTGCATGATGGATCGGCATCGATGAGTCTGTCGAGATGGGTTCTTATGACATCCTCCGGGAGTTTAGAAAACGAAGAACTTATCATGTAGACATAGCTTAGAAACGCGTTATCGGGGATGCCGGTATGTCCCTCCAGCTTTTTCATTGACTCCATAGCGGATACGTCGTCTTTGGATGTTGCCATCAAAATTATAGGGTAAAAAATCGGATGGTGTTTTTTAGGGTCCGAACTCAAGGTTCTTGCCAGGGCTTTTTTCCCATCATCACTATCATCCTTGATGGCGAGGATGTTTCTGAAAATATAGAACATGGACTTTATGCCATCGGCGCTGGTCTCGGTTTCTGCTAGGACAGTTTTATTGAACGGGTCTTCGGTTTTGACTATCTTTTTCGCAAGGTCGCCCATGTTGTTTGTATTCTCAAGGGCCTGCCTATGGCTAAGTGGATAGAAGATCTCTCTTTCAGGATTGTCCCTTCCCATGATGGGATCGAACACCTTCCAATCTCCGGCAGAGCTTTTTAGCGCGATCCCTGTCCTTGTGATATAGGTCTCATTGCATATCAGACGGTCTTTCCTCATGCCCGTGAGTTCGACAAAGATCGGTTCGAGGCCGGCTGTATCCATCATGTTATAGAGGAGAAAGATTCCCGTAATGCAAACTAATTGAATCTGACAGGAACGTATGGAACTTTGGTAGCTGTTGTCAGGTGCGGGTCTTTCACCATAGCCCCCATTTTCCAAAAGGAAGGCGCAAAGGGTCGGCATTCCGAGGTCGTCGAATTTAAGCTGCTTTTTAAAATCTTCTATCTGTTTTTTCTCAAAGCGCTCCATCATATTCTTGTTGGGGAATCGGAAGATAGTGTTTAAGGCGTCGGCGAATTTAAAGCGGTATTCATCCGAGCCCTTGGCAATGCCAAGTCGCTGCAAATCGGATTCTATTATAGAGATTGCCTCGGTAAGGCGCTCATTCCATAGGTGTTTGTCGCTGAGTGATACCTCCCTCTCTTCTGCGGTTTTCGGGTCGATGTGAAAGGTCTCCAGGGACCAGTACGTTTTCATCCCGAGAGTTTTTTCTATGACGGGGGCGTATTTTTTCCAGTTTGCCGCAGCGTATTCCAAAACCTCGCGCTTATCTATCCTGAAGTCCTGCGCCCCTTCGACCGGTCCCCACTCGCCGGGCCTGTAGTAATCGATCTGGCAGAAACCCCGATCTATCTCTTCGTCAGTTACCCCGTCGGCATGCAGATGTTCAAGCAACCTGTGGTATGGATCATTTCCGTCAAACAAGTATCTGTACGAAGTCAGATCGCTCATCTTTCCCCCCCTGTGATCAAGACTATCCATCTTGACACTTTTGTAAATTAATGCGCCTTATATGACTCAGCTGGATTGTTGGCAAGCGTCTTGCTGGCATTATTATAGAGAATGGCAATTTAACGGAGGTTGGCATGGCTGATGAGTCCAACGGGGTCATAAAGGCTTACAATCCAAGATACCTGTCGTGTGGTTGTCTGATCTGGGATAACGGAATCTTGAAAAACTCGAAGCTGGATAGCGATGCCTCACTCGAGCTAGGGGTGGCCGCGAATCATGAATTTTTCGATACCCACCGCGGGCTTTCCATGGACTATTCATCCACTCAATTTTTTCTCTCCTTTCTATGGCGTTCCAGGGAGGTCGGCCGAGGGGTGAGATTCACCGGAGGAAGCACCATCGACGCGTCGATTGATAATTACAGGCTTGCCGCATTTAGAGCTGATTCCATAGTTTCGATTTCGCCATTCGTGGGGATAGAAGCGGCAAACGGCCTGAGCGTGCGTTTCTATCCTCAAAACCTCAATTTAAGCCGACTGCTTCACGGAGTCGTGCCGAGTTCCGGCGTTGGTGTGGAACTGGGCGCCTGCCTCGATAAAACGTGCGCTGCCTGGGCTGGGGTTGGGGCATACATATTCCCGAAGGGCTCATTCGATGGGGAATCAGACCATGCCAGCAGTGTATTTTTCAGAATAGGCGCCAGGTAGAAATTTTTTCCACGCGCCATCACTGCATCCTCCGTTTCATCAGATGAATTCTTGTGTAATCTCCTGCCATGTAATAGTATCCCGCCACTATGAAAATAAGAGATCAGCTTTTGGTGTCGGTGCTTCTCCTTTCCGCCTTCGTGATAAGCTTCCTGATAGCGATCGGGATCATGACCATGAAGGGGCTTCTGGTAAGTCAGGTTGGGGAAAGTGCCAAAAATATGCAAAAATCATACGCTTGGAAGCTCAACGCCAACATCAAGGCGGCCGAAATGATAGCGGAGGAGATAGCGGTCGCGGTTGAAACTCTAAGGCCTGCGAACGAGGCCGAAATAGCGTCCCTTATTCAGGCCACCCTCACGGCTCATCCCGAGCTCTGTGGTTCCGCTGTCGCGTTCGAGCCGGGAGAGTTCAGCCAGGAAGAGTTTTTGGTTGCCCAGTACTATTATCGTTCCAAAGATGGATACAAACAGTCCGACCTTACGGCTCCGGGTTATAACTATGCCCGCTGGGAATGGTTTACCGTTCCGAGGAAGACCGGCAGGGGATCATGGGGGATTCCATATGTCGACGAGGGGGGTGGCGGCACGGCCATGGTGACTTTTTCACAGCCCTTCAACAAGGATGGAAAATTTTGGGGGGTTGCCACAGTGGATTTGGCGATATCCGATCTTACCGATGAGATAGACTCCATATCGGTCGGGGAAGGGGGATATGCGTTTTTGCTGAGCAGTTCCGGCTCCTTCCTTTCTATGAAAGGGGATGACTGGAATATAGACAGGACGATTTTCGATTTAGCCGCACAAAAAAATGACCAGCAGATCAAGAAGCTTGGCTTGCACATGGTTGGCGGGCTTTCCGATTTCATAGCGCTGGTCGATCCCATAACGCTAGAAAAATCCTGGATAGCTTACGGTCCCATACCGCAAACCGGATGGTCGCTGGGGATCGTCTTCCCTGCCAGTCTTGTGGGGGATCCACTTGAAAGCCTTCACGCTCGCATGATTCTTGTCGGAGTGGTTGGTCTGGCGCTTATGGGCGTGCTCCTTATTTTTGCCGCCAGGTATATGGTTCGCCCCATAAAGCTTCTTTCATCCAGTGCGCAGAAAATAGCCTCCGGCGACTTCAGCCTTCCTCCTGTGGGGACCGCACGCAAAGATGAGATAGGAGATCTCGCCCGCGCCTTCATGCAGATGGAGGCCTCACTATCTGACAAAAAGGGCGATTCGGTTTAGATTGAATCTCCGCCTTTGACCTATCGAGATGTCCTGACCGTCCGCAGTCCGTATCCGGAAGGAAATAGCGGATCGGGGATTCTCGGTATGCCGGGGGCGCCGGCGTCATAGTCAGGAAAACCCTTTAGCTGTTCCATCCCCCTCATCCAATCGACGGGCAATGTGTTGGCCGAATTTTTTCTGCAGGTGATTCCATCCTCCACTGACATTCCATCGCAGAAAAGATATTCGCCGAAGATTGCGTCGGCTATCGCATCCCCTCCGGTGGGCCCGGGGAGAAATGCCGCCAAAAATGCCCCGCTCTTTTCGAGCGCAGAGTCTATCAGCATCGGCCTTCCGGAAAATAGGACTGTTATCACGGGAATTTCCGGCGCTTTGTTTTTTACCGCGAGTATCACAAGTTCGTCGAATTCGCTGAAGCCGATTTCAAGCGTGGAGCTCTGCTGATACGGTGCGTACCAGTTGAAGTGCAGGTTATAAAGACATCCGCTTTCGAAGTCTCCATCGTTATTCCGACAATATGGTACATCTATATCTCCCATAAATTCCGCGTATGGATGCTCCGCTATAGCGGCTACGACAACGGTGTTTTGCGCCGTCATGTCCGGGATCGAGTTGAGTTTTTCGATGAAGGCGGAGCGCGCCGCCTGTACCTCATCCAAGTCCCCGATCTTCGCATATTGCGGGCGAAGTATCTGGGCCGTATCTCCGTTTTTCGATATTATTTTAGAGATTCCATCGAAGAGACTGGCTGCTCCGGAGCTCTTCTTGTTTTCACCGCTCCACAGAACATTCCCCTCTGCTCCCTGCCAGGTGAGGGTCCATCCGCCGTTTTGGACTCCGATGTTGTCGTAGTTCGTGTAGAGCATCTGCTTCTTGCCGGTTTTGGAAGTCTGGGTCGCTATGATTCTTTCGCCTGTGAGGATCACGTACTTGATCTGGGCTGGATCGATAGGAAGCAGGTCGTCGGCGTTTTTCAAAAGTACCAAAGATTTTCGGGCGGCCTCGAGCGCGGCCGACTTTGCCGCATCCTCAATGGATGAAACCCCATCCGCCGGATAGACTTCTCTAAATTCGGGAAGAGGAGGGCGCACGGCGCTTTTCCATTTTCCGTCGGATTTATCGATCAGTCCCATGGCGTATTTTACTGCGAGTATCCGCGTCACCGCCTCGTCTATGCGTTGCATGGATATGGCCCCGCCTTCGATATTCTTTTTGACTATCGCCATGAATGTGGGGAGATCTTTGTATACGGTCCACGGGGTCGTCGTCATGATCATGTCCATTCCGTCCATGATGCTTTTAGAGAGGGCATCGTCGTACGACATTTTTTTAGGCACTGTCGGAAGCCCCTGCGTGGCGATCTTGTTTATGGCCGCCTGGTCCGAAACGAGAAACCCTCCGAAAGGCTTGCCGAGGGATCCGTCAAAGAGTTTTGATAGATACTGCGAGTTGACGCTCATCCAGTCGGAAGCCACTGCATTATAGCTTATCATAATGCTTCCGGCAGATGCTTCTATTGCGCCGATGTATCCTGAAGCATTGACCTGAAAAAAATTGTTTGCGGCGCTCTCGGTTGTCAACGGGACGTCGCCCTCATCTATGCCGTCGAAGGTGGCGCCATCGCCTAGATAATGTTTTGGTGTGGATAGTATGCCCGATATCTTTCCGCTGGATGGATCGGTCATCTGCATTCCAGCGATGTTGTTGAAGGCCATCTGCATTATAAACGAAGGATTATCCCCCATGCTTTCATAGAAGCGGCCCCATTTGGGGTTGTGGGATACCGCGAGCGTCGGGGAAAAACCCCAGTTGAATCCGGAATCCATAACGTCCGCCGCCGTGAAATATCCCGCCGCGCACATCAGTTTTGGGTCGTGGGTAGCGGCCATTCCTATGTTCTGTGGAAAGAGAACCGCGCCGAGGACGTGCTGGTTGCCATGCGGCGTGTCGGTTCCTATAAGCGGCGGGATGGATATCTTGCTGCCATCCTGCAGCTTCACTTCCACCGGGATGTTGGATTTAGCCGCGTATTCGCGCCAATTTTCACGCGTGGCGAAGAGAAGATCCTCCTGCAGATAGCCGCAGGTTTTGCCTTTGTCGATCAACCCCCCTTTGCCGTCCGGTATCTCATTCCCCCCCACATATATGGCGCCGACTTGGTATTTTCCGATCAGGCTGAAATCTATCTTTTCGGTGTTTTCATCGATTATGGACTGCATATCGGCCAGCGTTATCTGTCCGATTTTTTGTTCGAGCGTCATCGCCGAGACTATCTCGCTCACCATGCCTCTGTATTTATCGTAGTCGACATCTGGAAGAGCTTTCCCCGCGGAGAGCTCTTCGCAAAAGGGAGTTGAAGGAGTTTTGTCGAACTTCATCACGATCATGGCTGTAATTGCCAGCAGTGCTGCCAGTGACATTATGGTTGCTATTTTTTTCATATTTTCTCCGTTGATGTGCCTTTAGGGCCACAGAATGTTTGATTTCATCGGTTACTGCGACCGGTTCTCGCCCGGTATATCACAGGGATATTTTGATATAAAGCTGTTTTAGCCGATAAGAAAATATCATCTAGGAACAATCATCTTTTCGGGGCTGTCTATATCTGCTATACCTCGCCGGGGAGAAATAAAAAGGGGGAAAGGAAATATGAAGAGAGCTGCGTCGGCTTTGCTGTGGTCGTCGTGCTCCTCTACTGCTCAATCAAATAAAATTTAGATAAAGGATCGGATCACCGAGGGTATGTTCAAAAAACTTTTTAACAAAACCAATCTGCTGGTAGGTATTTCCATCGCCGTCCTGAATATAAGCTTTTGGGCTTACATCAACAGACCTGAGATAGAGCCACCCTGGCCGGACAACGTCCAGGGCTTTTCATATTCTCCCATGAGGGCCGACGATGATCCCTTCCAAGGTGAATTTCCGACCGACGAGGAGATAGAGGGGGATCTCAAGAAGCTATCATCGATGGCCCATGCGGTGAGAATCTACGCGATGGACTCTCTGCACAGTAACGTTCCGAAACTGGCCAGAAAATATAAGCTCAACGTAACACTTGGGGCTTGGATAGACGAAAGGCGCGACAACAACGAGATAGAAATTAACGAACTTGTGAAAGCCGCCGAGGCCAATAGAAATGTGGTGAGGCTCGTGGTCGGCAATGAGGCGCTGCTGAGAGGCAACGTAACCGTGGAGGAGATGATTTCATACCTCGACCGCGTAAGGGCGCAGACCAAGAAGCCGGTCAGCACCGCAGAGCCTTGGCACGTCTGGATCAAGCATCCGGAGCTTGCAGACCATGTGGACTATCTCGGCGTCCATATGCTTCCATACTGGGAAGGTGTGCACGTAGAGGTTGCGGTCGACTACATCGTAAACAGGATGAACGAACTCAAATCCCATTTCCCCGGAAAACCGATAGTCATTTCCGAGGTGGGATGGCCAAGCGAAGGTCGAACCAGGGAGGCATCGGTAGCCTCCCTCGCCAATGAGGCTACCTTTTTAAGGAGATTTTTGCGCAAGGCCGAGGAAGAAGGATACATCTATTATATAATGGAGGCCTTCGACCAGCCGTGGAAGAGAAACACCGAGGGTGCGGTTGGTGCGTACTGGGGAGTTTACGATGTCTATCGTCAGCCGAAATTCCCTTTTACCGAACCTATAGTTTCAATTCCCAACTGGTATATACTCGCCGGCGCATCGGTGGTGATAGGCATCATAATTCTCAGCATAGTGCTGATCGACAGCAAGACCCTCAAGACCAGAGGTAAGAGCTTTCTCGCGATAATAGTATATGCGGCTACGACTGTTGTCGTATGGAATGTCTATAACTATACCCTGCAATACATGACCATAGGTTCCATGCTGGTCGGGGTGCTGATGTTTATGGGTATGGTCGGGGTCGTTGTGATAATACTTTCTGAGGCACATGAATGGGCCGAATTGCTTTGGGTGCGCGAGCGCAAGCGCTTTCTGAAGAGGATAGAGATACCGGACGATCAACTTCCCATGGTTTCCATTCATGTTCCAACCTACAATGAACCTCCGGAGATGATGAAGGAAACTCTCGACGCCCTGGCTGCGCTTGATTATCCGAATTTTGAAGTGATAGTGATGGACAATAACACCAAAGACCCGGCTGTGTGGCAACCTGTTCGTGATTATTGCAAAGAGCTTGGCGATAAATTCCGTTTTTATCACGAGGATTCCCTTGAAGGCTTTAAGGCGGGAGCGCTTAACTATGCACTTCGCAAGACGGATATGAGGGCGCAGGTTATAGGCGTGATAGACAGCGATTACATTGTGAAACCTAACTGGCTCAGGGATCTGGTCCCGCAGTTCGTCGATGAAAAGGTCGCTATAGTTCAGGCACCTCAGGATTATCGCGATGACGGCGAAAATGCCTTCAAGGCGATGTGCTACTCCGAGTATCGTGGATTTTTCTTCATAGGCATGATCACCAGGAACGAGCGCAATGCGATAATTCAGCATGGAACGATGACATTGATAAGAAAGAAGGTGCTTAGCAGCGTCGGCGGGTGGGCGGAGTGGTGCATCACGGAGGATGCCGAACTCGGCCTGCGTATTTTTGAGCAGGGGCATGAGGCGCATTATGTTCCTAAGTGCTACGGCAAGGGAGTGATGCCGGACACCTTCACCGACTACAAAAAGCAGCGTTTTCGCTGGTCCTACGGATCCATACAGATTCTGAAAAGACACGCTTCAAAACTGTTCAAGTCCGGGAATTCCCTGACGCTGGGACAAAAATATCATTTTATCGCAGGATGGCTCCCGTGGATAGCCGATGCTGCAAACATGATCTTTAATTTTGCCGCTCTGTTCTGGACGATAGCGATGCTGCTTGCGCCAAGGAGCATAGACGCCCCGATGGTGGAGTTTGCGCTTTTTCCGCTTGTTCTATTCTCGTTCAAGATCGGCAAGATGATCTACATCTACAGGTTCCGTGCGCGGGCCTCCGCTCTCAGCATACTGGGTGCGGCCCTTGCCGGTGTCGCGTTGTCGCATACCATAGCCTGCGCTATCGTGCAGGGAATTGTAACCTCCGACAAACCTTTCTTCAGGACGCCCAAGAAGGCCAACGTGCACGCCCTAGCTCGTGCGATGCTGGAATGCCGCGAAGAGCTTCTCTTCGCCACAGCGCTTCTTCTTTCGGCCTATGTTCTTTCCAGCATGAAGGGTATGATGACGCTGGATATGCATCTTTGGATAATAGTCCTGATGATTCAATCCATACCATACCTGGCTACGGTGCTGGTCGCGGTTATAAGCGCCATGCCAAAGCTGTCAGCAAAGTATGTGGGGATCACTCCCTCGATGCACTTCTAGGCTGATGCGATGCGCCTTTATCTTATTCTTCTTGAATTGAGGAATGGGGAAAAGTGATATAAATCAGTTGATTGCTAATGATCGTCACCTTTTGGCTCTAGATTGGGAAGATATATCTTAGTAACCTCTGAAAAATCAGCAAATTCAGGGCCCCTCTAAAAGCTATGCGCTTGCCATCCCCGAATGGCGAAAAGGTTGTCATCCCCGAATGACGAGATGGTCAATTGTCTATGGTTGAAGTTGTTGTTACAGCTAGCTTTTCAGAGGTTCCTTTATATATCCCCTATCCTCCCATTCTGGGTCGAATAAGTTCATCTTGATTCCTAGTTCGGATAATGATTAAAATCCACGGCACACGATCCAACAAAGGAGACTTTATGTCGACGCTGCCGCTGGTAAGCAAGGATGACAGAACTTTTGCTCTTGCACAGGTTTGGGAACGGGAAAATCGCGTTTCCAGCGAAGAGAAGGTCATAAAGGTCTTTCTGGGTGGTCTGCCGGAAACCCCCGATGGCCTCGTCGGTGAGTGGGCGAAGGTCGATGGACAAACAAGACTCCACAATAATTTTTTCTGCGCAGTTTTTAAGCCATTTTCGAAAGTGACAACCGACTGCTTTGATCAGGTGCAAGCCTACTACACCCTGACTCAGATTCAGCGCTATCTTCAAAGCCTGGGCATAGACGTGAAGGGTGCGATCGGAAGCGCGCACGATGGGAAAGATCATCCTATCGTTGCTCATGTCAATGCTGTCGAGGATATGAATGCCTGGTTCTCATTTCAGAGCGATGACCTTACGTTCGGCACTAGCAAGGATAAATGGCACCTGGCTTCCGATGGCGACATCGTGGGTCACGAGGCACACCATCTCATACTCCATCACAGGAATAAAAATCTCGGCAAGTGGTATGCCGGAGAGGGGCGCAGCATACATGAGGGTTTTTCCGATGCCGGCCCGGCATTCTTCATGGATGATCCGGAGATGAGCGAGGATTTTCCTCCGGCGCGCGGCATGCCGGAGAACAAGAACGTCGGCCTAAGGACTGTTGACAACAGTCTGAATCTCGATGAGGTGGGACACGAAGAGCATAGCCGAGGTAGGGTTTACGGCGGATTTTTCTGGGGTCTGAAGAAGAGGCTTCAGTCCGCGATCGAAGCTGGGATGAGATCAGAAGTCTGCGGTGAGCTGAACGACTTCGATATCGCAGTCGCCAGTTGCAAAGCGGCCGACGTAATTGCTTTCATAATGCACGAGCACGCCATTTATTACCTGAGCAAATCGCCGGATTCCGTCGAATTTATCAACGCCGTCTATAGAAGCGCGTATGCATTCTTGAAGAAGTTTCCGGAGGACGCAAAATATTGCGCTTCAATACTTGATGACATAATCATCGAGGGGAAGGCGCGCAGGATGCTTAGGACGGAGGAGACTCCGAAGGAACCGGCGAATATGGCGAGTTTCGCGCCGATCGATCTATCCCAATACCTCCATGATTTGGAGGTTCGTAACGGTCCGAGCGATTTCGTCCTCGATCAGGAGGTTCTTTCTATCACCGGCGGCAGAAAGAGCTACCAGCAGTATTTCACCCTCCCGGATGGCAGGAGTGTGAAGGTGCTGGGCGCGGGCATATCTGCTATAACCGACGAAAATGGCGCGATAGTGGAAATTTCAGATATGGATGTAGTCCCTTTTCTGAGCCGCGATTTTAACAGGAACACTTCGGTAACTCCGCAGAAGGCCGTTCAGAGGGCCGCCGATGTCGCCAGACAGAATTATCTGCAGGCGGATTCGGCAAGAAGAAAATTCGATAAACTCGTCACCTTCGACAAAAAGAGCAGTGAGGAATTCAAGGCCGTCCAGATGGAGTACAGGATCGCGCTCGAGGCATCCGAGTCGGCCAAATCCCTCAATCTTGAGGATGCCAACCTCGTCCTCATCCCGGGCTCTGATGACCTCCACTATGAGTTTGAGATGGGGCTTTCCCTCTATTATGTGAATGCCCGCACGGGTGAAACTATGGTCAAGCCAGACGCCCTCTGGGACTGACTGTAAGTAATTGAAATTATTGCCTTAAATTTTATCACATCGGTAGCAACTTTACTCCCTCCTTTGCCGATAACTTCCTACGACTGTTAAAAATACGGAGGTGTCTGTGAGCACCAAGGAAGGCATGATCAGTGTAGCAAAGGCTGCGCAGAGCACGGCTGACATGTACTTTATGTACGACACCAATCTGGACGGCGAGCTCTCTTCGTATGAGATCGACTCGCACGATCCATATAACCTGGAGTTGTTTCTTAGGTTCATTCAATTCGGTCACGATGGAGTCGGTAGAGATGAAATTCAAAGGCTTATTACAGATCCGAAGTGGTCGGCGATGTTTTTCACGGGCTTGAATACCTTCGTGAAAAAATGGCGCCTCTTGGGGGGTAAACTCGAACGAGATCGAGATGACGACAGGCAGCTAGTTACCTCCCTCCTCCCCCATCTAGAAAAATTTTCGGATGAAGTCGTGCTGAAAGCCATATCGGATTCTAGAGATCTTCTTATCGCACTCGACGCATTGGCAAAGGGCGAGATGGCAAGCGGTGAGCTCACTGAGATGGAGTATTCGGCGTATATGAGATCCATAACTCTGTATCTCAAGCAAAAGGCGGCGGAGCTTCCGGAAAAAAAATTTCTCGAGCTTATGGAGAGGATGCAGACCGAAGTTAGGAGGTGCGGAGACGTTGCGACTTTCTGCCGCGAGCTTTTGAAACCGGAGCAGGTGCAGAGACTCTATAGAAGACTAAAAGGGATGAGCGTGAGAAAAGGGGAAAAGGCTCTTCTCGTGTACGATATCAATAGTGGCGATTATAAAATCATGGTTCGCCCTAAATCGTTTAAGATAGATGTTAAAAAAGACCCCTATCGTCTGCTTGCTATAAACAGGGGCAAGGGTGGTAAGGGCAAAGAAAATATCTTTGAGATGTTTTCAGGAAATTTAAGAGAATATTGTGGGTGGCTGGCCCCGTTCGGGCGCCTGAGGATGCTTCAGGCGGTAAAAGAGGCGAGGGCAAAAATAGAGGAGGCAGGCGCTGAATCATTGGTTGTTGGCTCGGGCAAGGCTCCTCTGAGCCACTCAATTTCCGATGCCCAGGCTCTGGGAATTATCTATGTTGAGAAGCGCTGGTCCAGTATACAAAAGGCAAAAGGTAGCGATGAAGATATAAGAAATGTCTTCGATGGTGTGGATATGGTGGTGGCCCTTGAAGGCTCCAAGGCATACTGCAATGTAAAAAGTCCAGTGGGTGCCCAAGGGATCGCTCAGATTATGTCTATAGCCTATGATGATATAGCGAGGGAGTATCCCACTCTCATTAGGGAAGACTTCATGAAGATTGCCTGCGATTTGGACAATTCCATTCTCGCGGTTTTTTTGCTCATAGATAGAAAGAAACAGACTATAAGTGCGATGTTGAGAAAAGACGGATTTTCTGTGTCTGATGCGATAAAAGGACTTTCCGACAGCGCCATTGCCATTGCATACAACCACAGCGCATACAGCGCGAAACATTTTGTGCAAACTGGGTCTACGAAGGATGTCCCGAGGAAGAGTGCAGAAAATGGAAAGACGCATTACGATATTCCCGAGAATACGGTACGGTATGCCGAATCCTATAAAATCACCGTCGATCTTCTCTCAGCGGGGCTCTAACTCGTCGGTTTGGAATCAAAAACCGATGCGCTGCGATCCGTTAATTACACTGAGCTGATCATTGAGCGTCCAGAGGTCGTATAGGTATCCGATTCCGAAGAGCCCGCCGGTTAGCAGGTAGAGTATTCCCGTTGCCCATTTTTCCATGTAAATCCTGTGGGCCCCAAAGAGGCCGAGAAATGTCAGAAGTATCCATGCCACGGTGTAATTTTTCGGACCTTCCACAAAACGCAAGTCGGCCTCCCTGTCCATCGATGGAATCAGGAAAAGGTCGACTATCCATCCTATCCCCAGAAGTCCAAAGGTGAAGAAATAGAGTGTTCCTGTAAGCGGTCTGCCGTAGTAAAACCTGTGCGCCCCCATGAATCCGAAAATCCAGTAGATGTATCCCATCGGTATGTCATGCGTTCCCCTATTTGAATTCATATATTTTCTCCTCAGTTGTGCTCTTTTCTACACCCTAAATACGATGAGGTCAAACTCCGCGATTTTCCGCCAACTGCGCCTTGACAAGGGGTGTTGAGTCTTGCATAAATTCGCACCTAATATGCCTAATAGATATATAGCGTAGATATATACATACGGGAAATGTCTAATGCCATCCAAGGGAAGGAACAAGACCCGCTATGCCATACTGGGGATGCTCTCGGTGAGGCCTAAATCCGGCTATGATATCAAAAAGGACATCGATAGCGGTTTTGCTTCCCTGTGGAATGAGAGCTTTGGTCAGATATACAAAACTTTGGGAAACCTCGAAGATGGCGGATTCGTGACGAGAAAAAAGTACAGGCAGGGAGGGAGGCCTGACAAGTCGGTGTTTACGATAACCGCGAAGGGCATGAAGGAACTGAGATCATACCTGATGGACCCTGCCGACAAGCTTGTGGTGCGCGATGAATCGATGCTCAAGTTCGCTTTGGGATTCAACGTCGAGCCCGAATATACCGTTCGGCTTCTCGAGAGGGAAATAACCAAAATCAGGGGTACGCTTGAGATGATGAAGGCGAAGCATTGCGAGATGATAAAGGAGCTGGACGGTTTGGACAGCAAGCGGATTCATTTGGAACTCCTGTTTGAAATGGGGGAGGTCTTCTTCACCGATAAAATTCGTTGGTGTCGAAGGGCTGCAGGCGTTTTTCGCAAAAAAACCGCGATGGAAAACAATCATGAGGGATGAAATATGTCTTTAGCTTTCGCAAGAAAAATTCGCGTTGTAACTGTGTTGTTCGTGACCTCTCTGTTTCTCGTCTCCGCGTTATTGGGGACTTCCGAATCCTCGGAACAAAATGTCCTTCGTTTGAGTTTGGAAGAGGCGATAGAGTTGGCCATCGCCGAGAGCGAGACCGTCATGCAGAGCGGCAACGATATAACCAAGAGCGGCTATCGCCGTTCGGAGGCGATATCTGCCGCGCTTCCTCATGTAAACGCAGATGTAGGATACAACTATTATCCCAAAGTTCAGACTGTAGATATGGTCATGCCTGGCGCCGGGCCGATATCGGTGGAGCTCAAGGATGATTTCGATATGACGACATCGGTCACCCTTGAACAACCCATATATACGTTCGGGAAGATACATAATGCGATTCGCGCCGCGACTATAGCTCGCGAGGTCAGCAGATTTAGCAAAGATGCCGTCGAGCGGGAAGTTTCGTATGAAACCGCGAAGGCTTACATAACAGTGCTCCTGGCTCAGGAAGCGCTGAAGATAGCCAGGGAATCTTATAACAATGCCGAAAGTACGCGGGCCATACTGGATGAGCGTTTCGCTATGGGCAGAGTGCCCAAAAGCGACGGGATAAAGGCTCAAGCCGATGTTGCGGCAAGGGTGCCTGTTCTGAAAGAATCTGAATCAGATCTGGATCTGGCGATGCGCCACCTCAAGAGGCTGGTCGGCGCGCAAGAATCACAGAAGGTTATTCTCACCGACGCTCTGGCGAGAAGATTTCCTCGCTACGATGCCGATGCAGCGCTGGCCGATATGTTTGAGATAGAGCCGAGGCTGAAACTCCTGGACCGCACCATAGACCTCAATGCTGCCATAGCCAAGAAGGAGAAAGCGCAGTATTTCCCAACCATCGGCGCGTTTGCCAACTATACGCTCTTCGGTCAGTCGAACAATGCGTGGATCGGTTCGAAAAATTTGCAAAATCTCGGCGCCATCGGCCTCAACATAAGGGTCCCAATCTGGAATGGAAATAAGACGTGGGCGGTGTATCAGCAGGCGCTGATTGACAAGGCCAATGCCGAACTTTCCCTGCGAAGGGCGAACAGGGATCTTGAACTCGAGCTTCGTAATGCAATATCGGAGTATGATTCTATGCTTGCCACATACAGGGCGAACCAAGAGGCTGTCAGACTTTCTAGGGAATCCTTTCAGGCGCAGCAGGACAGCTTCAGGGCCGGGAGTAAGACTCTTACGGATCTGAACGATGCTGAAATGCAGCTTACGCGTAATCGCCTTAACGAGGCTGTGACTCTCTACAAGATCAATAGCAGCATAGCCAGCATAGAGAGGCTTATATCGGGAGGTGGAGAAAAATCATGGAAGAGCAGAGTAGCACAGTGAAGACTGGAAAGTTGGTAAAAACCACATTGATATTTCTGGCCGTCTTGCTTGTGGCTGTCGTCGCCCAGATAATCCGCATCAATATGTCGGAAAAAAAAGAGATGCTCAGTTTTTATTCCGAATGGAATTCAAATGGAGTGCCTGTTGATGTCTGTGTGATGAAGCCATCTGAATACAAGGTCTGGAACAGAGTAACAGCGACTAAGGTTCCCGGCGGCGAAATGCGAAGCTACGTGCCGCGGCAGATGTGGGAATCGATAAGCGTGGGGCAGAACGCTGAAGTAAAAATCAATGGCTATCAGTGTGCTGCCCGGATTTCGTTTATTTCGCAGGTCAGGGATATCGACACCGGGCTGTATGAAGTCAGACTTACCGTATTGGACCCGTCATTATTACCTGACTCCTCTTTCTATCATGCGAGGGTTAATACTCACACATATAGCGGAGTGATAACTCTTCCTGTCGATGCCATTTCGTATGAAGGCGATCTTAAGTCGGCCTGGATTGCGGAAGAGGGTTTGGCTAGAAAGATAGTTCTCGATGACGTGTATTCCGATGGGCTGTTTGTTGTCCTCGATAAAACTGATCTTGCCGGCAAGTTGTTCGTTATAAGAGGCGAAGAAAATTTGGAGGAAGGTCAAAAGGTTTTTATTCACAAAAATATGTCTGATTGCCCAAATGCGGAGTAGAAAATGATAGAATTTTTTGTAAGGCGTCCCGTTACAACCATCGTCTTTGTTCTGTTTTTTATGATTTTGGGAATAGTTTCCTATTTCAATCTCTTTATAGAGAATATGCCGAGGATAGACTTTCCCACGGTGACCATATCCGTCGAGTTTCCAGGTGCGACTCCTTCTGAGGTAGAGACCCAGGTCGTCAAAAAAATCGAAGATGCGGTGGCTGAGCTGTCGGAGATAGATAAGATTACTAGCAAATCCTACGAGAGTTTCGGGATGGTCATAGTGGAGTTCAATCTGGGGACGGATTCTAACGTCAAAGCGATGGAGGCGAAGGATAAGGTGGAGGCGATATTAAACGACCTCCCGGCTGAAATAGAGAAACCTCTTGTTGAAAAATTCGACCCCCTTGCCCTTCCTGTGATGGACCTTATTCTCTCGAGCGATTCGATAGGCAGCAGGGACTTGTACGAATATGCCGACAAGACTCTCAAGAACAAGTTTTCACCCATAGAGGGCGTGGCATCTGTGGATATCTTCGGAGGTAAGGAGAGACAGATAAACATACTTCTCGATCCCGTCCTTGCGCGTGAAAACTTCATAGGCATTACCGACATCATCGGTGCTATTAAGATGAGAAACATGAACGTCCCGGGCGGGAATATAGAGAAAGAGGAACACTCGATCAGCGTAAGGTTTATGGGGGAATTTCTTACCCTAGATGACATTCGGCAGATGGAGCTGGTCTCGCATGACGGAAAAACTATACGCCTCGGTGATGTTGCGATTGTGGAGGATGGTCACAAAGATATAACTTCAATGGCGAGGCTGGATGGCAGGGACGCGGTCGGTCTTTCAATCATAAAGACCAACGACGGCAATACAGTGTCGATAGCCAAGGGAGTTGAGCAGGCCCTTCCTTCGATAAGGGCATCCCTTCCGGAGGGGATGGATCTCAGCATCGGAACGGACAACGCTGCGCATGTCGTCAGGGAGACCAAAGGGACTCTAGTAAACATTCTGGCGGGAGTTCTGCTCACGGTCATCGTGCTGTATCTCTTCACGGGGAATTCCCGTACTACGCTGATTGCAGCCCTGGTTATTCCCTCCTCGATAGTGTCTAGCATATTTTTGGCCGATCTGTCCGGCTTCACGATCAATATGATGACGCTGATAGCTACTGCAATGGCGCTTGGCACTCTCATCGCAAATGCGGTCGTCATCATAGAGGGAATTCTTTCGCATCTTGAGAAGGGGGAGGAGCCGCTCGATGCGGCGATATTGGGTACGAAGGAGGTGACGGGGGCCGTCATCGCCTCGGCCGGAACGAACCTGGTCGTTTTTACCCCTATGGCCTTCGTCGGAGGAATCGCCGGGCCTTTCATGAAACAATTTGGTTTGATGGTCGTGTATCTGACTTTATTTTCGATTCTGGCCTCATTCACCCTGACTCCCATGCTTTGCGGGATGATTTTGAAAAAGAGGCCGATAGGTGCCGATGGCAAACCGGTTCCTTCCAGAAGAAGGCTTGTGAGGATCGCGCATCGGTTCATGGATTCCATGTTGTACAGATACAGGAGTATTTTTGAAGCTATATTCAGATGGCCGAAGTTGACGGTGGCGGCGGTATTGATGTCGCTTATTTTTTCGCTGTTTTTTGTCAAATACATCGGATCGGAGTTCGTTCCCGAATCTGATACCGACAGAATAGTGGTGAAGCTGAATACTCCTTCCGGATCTACGATCGACAACACGCTTTTGGTGGTGGCTCAGGTTGAAAAGCTTGCGGCGGAGTATCCTGAGGTCGTCTCCGTCTTTTCCAATATAGGCGAGAACGGAGTCGAAAACGCGCGCATTGTTGTCAATCTCGTTCCTGTGGCGGAGAGAAAACGCAGCGACATGGATTTGATAAATTTGCTTCTTCCTGACGTCGCCAAGATTCCGGGAGCTGAATTTCATCTCGAGCGCGGTGAATCGGTCGGTTCCGGGCGCGCGGATGTGACGCTGGATTTGACTGGTGTAGATTATGACAGGATGATCGTCCTTTCCAATGAGGTGATGGAAAGGTTCAACCAAAGCGGAATGTTCAGATCGGTATCGTCGAGCTATAAGAGCCCTAAACCGGAAATAAAGTTTATTCCCGATCAGGAAGCGATGACTACCCAGGGGGTTTCTTACGCCTCTCTTGCGAATTCTATCCGTGCCTCCATATACGGCGACAACTCCAACGTCTATAAGGAGGATGGAGAGGAGTACGATATAAATGTGGAGATGGATCCCTATTATAAAACTACCTTCGATGATCTCGATCAGATCAACATAATTACGACCAAGGGCCTGCTTCCAATAACTATGCTCGGAAAAGTGGAAAGGGAGAGGGCTTTACCTGCGATATGGCACCGTGACAAGGAAAGAATAATAGAGCTTGATGGGTATCTATCAAAAGGCACCGCCGGTGAGGTTATGGCAAAAATGGATGCCATTCTTGCCGATTTTCCCTTTGAAAAGGGCGAGGGGTACAGGTGGGTAGGCGATGCCGAGTTTCAGGAAGAATCGAATCGCGAGTTGGGCAAGGCCTTTATTCTTGCGAGCATACTTACCTTCATGATTCTCGCCGCGCTTCTCAACTCCTGGTATCATCCTTTTACGATAGGGTTGTCGATCATAACGTCATTCACGGGCGTTTTTATGTTCATGTTCTTCGCGAGGTCTTCGTTTAACATAGCGTCTATGCTCGCCATAGTCATGCTCGTGGGCCTTGTCGTGAATAACGCTATTCTCATGCTCGATGCTACGATGCGCAATCGTGAAGCTGGGATGCCTATAAAGGAGGCCCTTTGGAAGGGGATAGAGAGGGAGTTCCGTGCGATATTGATGACCTCTATAACAATCGTATTTGGGGTGTTCCCGCAGATTTTTTCAAACGATGAAGTCAAGGCTTCGATGGGAGTGGTGCTGATTGGTGGAATGATCGCGTCGATTTTTTACACCTTCGTACTGACTCCCGTCATGTTCTGGTATGTCGAACGCCTTCGCGCCAGAATCAGCAACTGACCGATTTCGACTGTATCGCCGGTATTCTTCGCGGGAGCATTTTCATTTCGTTAGCTTCTGACTTCAGCCTTTTCCGTGCTTCGTCGGCCTCGCAGAATGTTAGATGGCGGTCAACGCAGGCTATGCCGACAGCACATGCCGCAGCTTCGTAGCGCATCAAAATTTCGATGATCGATATCATGACTAAGCGCGATCAGCATGCATGATCGGTCTGGCGGGGACGAACGATCTTAAAATATCTTGTTCTTTCCACCTCCTTCAATTAAAAATCCGGTCATGATTGAGAAGAAAAAAGAAATTCTGGAAGCTGTACCTCCGATGGGGAATCATCCCGTTGAAACGGTTGATGTAGGTTTCGATTCGCTCGGCCTTGCTGATGGAATCCTTGCATCCATAAAGGCCGTGGGTTTTGTAAACCCAACCCCGATACAATCCGCCGTGATACCGGTAGCCTGCTTAGGCAGGGATATAATAGCTCTGGCACAGACAGGTTCTGGGAAAACCGCCGCATTCGCGATCCCCATGACTGAGCGCCTGCTCCACGGCAAGGGGCTGCGTGGTTTGGTTATCTGCCCTACGCGTGAGATAGCCCTTCAGACGAAGGCTTTCCTCGAACTTTTCGGGAAAGATCATGGTCTTGTCAGCCTCTGCCTGATAGGCGGAGTGCGAATGGGGCCGCAGATCAAGGATCTCAAAAGCGGTCCGGATATAGTAGTCGCTACGCCGGGACGCTTGGTGGATCATATGGAAAGAAAAAATCTGAGCCTCAGGAAGGTAGAGGAGCTCGTAATCGACGAGGCCGACCACATGCTCGACCTCGGTTTTCTTCCGCAACTCAGAAAAATTCTGAAAGGGGTTCCTGAAAAGCGCCATACCATGATGTTTTCGGCTACGATGCCGAAGTCGATAGAGAGGCTGGCGAGACAGCATCTCAGGGATCCTGTAATGATAGACATCCTTCCTGATGGAAGGGCTGCAGAGGGAATTGAGCATCGCCTATATCTGGTCGATGAGGCGCATAAAAAGAAATGTTTGATCGCGCTCTTGAATCAGGAGCTTGGGAGCACGCTGGTATTTACCAGAAGGAAGGTAGATGCCGACTGGCTTTGCGGAGTTCTGGAAAAAAATGGCCATCCCGTTGTCAGCATGCATTCCGATCGTTCGCAGAGTGAAAGGACGAGCGCTCTGTCGGGTTTTCGAAAGGGAAGTCATAGGATACTGGTTGCAACCGATATCGCATCGCGCGGCATAGATGTCCCCGGCATCGAGCACATAATAAATTTCGACATACCGCAGACAGTCGAAGAATATATACATCGCGCCGGAAGGACTGCTAGGATGAATGCAAAGGGTATGGTTTCAACGATAGCCTCATGGCTCGAGAGGGATATGGTTTCTAAAATAGAATCGACGCTTGGTAAGGAAATCCCCAGATGTTCGGTTCCCGGGGTCGAGCCTTATGTGGAAACCAAACCGGCACAGAAGGGTGGTCGTCGCAGGCCATCGAGGTGGTGACTTTTAAAAAAAGGGGAAGATGATGAAATCTATAAAGATGATTCTTTTTCTTTTGGCTGTAATTTCCGCAACCCTATTTTTTTCCGGTACCGCCTCAGCACAAGTCGGTTTCCTTCCCGAATTCATGGGCAATGCGGCCGGCGTTGACAGGCCCGGTTTCTGTCTCAAATTTTTTCCCAGCTATTACTATCAGCATTCGATAGCCGCCCATGATGCGGAGGCCGCCTTCGAGCCGCAGTATTTCATTCCAGGGTTTACCGGTGATATAAATAAGGACCAGTTTCAGTTCGCGGTTCATGTGCCGGTTGGATACAGGAGACAGAAGGATGTCGCCGGTTCTGTGGAGTCGGTAACGGGAATCGGGACGATCACTACGACGATAGAATATTACTGGCGCATGATCGATACTGAAGATCTCGATTTCTGGTTCGACAATGGAATTACGGTTGGCTATCCGACTGCAACCGACAATAAGGGGATAAGTTTTGCAGGCAATCCCTATTCGATGCGCATAGGGGGGAACGCGTTTACATTCGGATGGTATCAGGAGTCGATGATCAGGTATAAAAAATTTCTATTGTCGATAATGCCCATAGGGATGACATGGGGATTTTACGACAGGGAGACGGACACCCGCGGAGGGCTTTCTTTGTCCATCATGAACGCTTCCGCAGGATATGCCATCAATGACTACATAAGCCTTGGCGTCAATTTCGGCCTGCTCCTTGGAAACGTCGCAGGAAGCCAGGATGTCTTGAAAAATTCAGTCCCCGTTTCTGTCAGGTTCTACACAGGTCCGGCGGCGCTGATCTCCTTTCTCAAGGATTACGCGATGCAGGTGGGCGTGATAATAGATACCTATACGAAGGACGTGCCCAGGGGGCAGGGGATAGCCATCGCCCTCTGGCATCATTTTTAAGAGGATCATGATTTGGTCCCGCGCCTCGCTTTATCGCTCGGGTTGTCTTTTATGTACTAAATAAATTCAGTTAATATTATTCGTGATTATATTGAATACGTATTTAATTGCTTAACTATATGAAATTTAATTGAATATCTGATTTATTATCCTTTAAAATTTTATTAAATCGTTTACCAATAGAACACGATATTATTTATTTTTTGTGGACTTTGCCCCTCCTTCTGCCGATAATATATCTGAAAGGGATGAGAGATGGCAGATATCTTCACATACATGGATTACAGAAATTATCTCAAGGATGTGTTCGAGGAGTTAAAGCGCGAACGCAGCTCATTTTCCCATAGGCAATTTGCGAGCGCCGCCGGCTTTCGTTCCAGCAATTTCGTTTTGCTCGTCATGCAGGGGAAGCGAAATCTTTCCATCGAGGCTACTATAAAGATATCGAAGGCCCTCAAGCTCAAAAAGAAAGAATCGGAATTTTTTGAAAATCTCGTTCGTTTCAACCAGGCAAAAACCGACGACGAAAGAAATTTTTATTACGGTCGCATTCTTGAAAATCGCGAGTACTTGCTTTCGAGGCCTTTGGAAAAAGGCCAGTATGAATATTATTCAAATTGGTATGTGCCGGTTATTAGAGAGATGCTGCTGATGTCGGATTTTCAGGAGGACCCTGCCTGGATAGCTGATCACGTGGACCCCAAAATTACTGAGAGCGAAGCGAAAGCCGCGCTTGATCTGCTTGTCGGACTCGGCCTCGTCGTTCGCGACGAATCCGGGCGGCTTAAACAGAGTTCGCCACATCTGTTCAGCGGCGATGATATCGCTTCTTTGGCTATAGCCAACTTTCAGCGCGACATGATCAACATGGCCGCTAAATCTATAGATTCCCATAGGATGCTCGAACGTGAAATCGGATCTCTTACATTTGCCGTTTCCAAGAAAAAACTCGATGCGGCGAAAAAAATGATAAGGGAGTTCCGCTCAAAGATGGCAGGTTTTCTAGCCGAAAGCGATGGGGCTGATGCCGTCTATCAGTTTAACTTTCAGCTTTTTAACGTAAGCAAAGAGAACAAAGGAGGGGCTAGTGTATAAAAATATTTCTAAGGTTTTGTTTCTAGTCGGTCTTCTTCTAGTAGTATCTCTATCGGTTTCATGCAACTGGCTCACCGAAACCGGGAACCCCGGCGAGATAGTGGAACATATCAACGATCCCGAAAGCCCATCTCCTGAACCAGGTTATCAAGGTGGGTTAGAAAATTATTTCAATCAGGAGTTTGGAGTAAAAATAGCATATGACGACGAAGTGTGGAGTTTTTCGGAGCGTACGGCATCGACCGCAAAGTTTCTTAGTGAGGCCGATCTCAAAACGAGCGTCATTTTTTCATTTTCCAGAGTAGAAGTCGACTCCTTGCTATCGCATCTTCAAGCCCAATATCCAGACAGGGTGTTTGTGGCATATGATGCCAAGCATGTCAGCGGCTTTAAGTGTAATAAATCTGGCGATGTTGATTCAGAATTTCAGCTCGTCGATTATTACTTCATGTCGGGAAATGTCTTGATTTCAGCTGAGACGATGCTTTTGCCGGAGAGATCCAGCGATGTCGCAGGCTTGATAGATGGAGTCGTGTTCGCTGAGGAATAGCATACTATGAAAAATGGGGGGGAGTGACTTTGAAAGGAGTCGTTCCCATGAAAAACAGGTTTTTTTCGTTATTGTCGCTCTTGATGTGTTTGGGTTTTATGGCGGGCTGTAGCTTTATGGGATCTGCTGGTTTCGACGGCCAGCGAAACAAGGCGCCCAAAATTAACGGCGTCAATCTAGTGAGGTATGATGATTGCTCGCAGCTCAATGTGGAGTTGAAGGAGTTGCTGTTTCAGCAGGTCGAGGCGGAGATAAATCACCGTAAGAACGCGTGTGAGGGGGAGTTCGTTGCTTTTATGCCAGAGGATGAGGGTGGATCGACCAATGGCGCTTCTTACACCGATACAAATATTCAGGAAACCGGAGTTGACGAGGCCGATCTCATAAAGACTGACGGGGAATACACCTTTGCCGTAATCGGCGACGTCGTTATGATAACCTCGGTGTGGCCGGTATCCGAATTTAAAAAGATTTCCGAGATAACACCCGCCCGTGGCAAGGCAAAGGCCCTCTTTCTTGATGGATCGAAGTTGGTCGTAATCTCAACCTTGAATGGCGCCCACAGCGGCAGCAGCGCTTTCTATGAAAACAGCGATCCTGCGGCCGAATTTACCGCCTTGGAATATTATGACGTAACTACTCCTTCTTCGCCGCAATTGATAAAGAAGGAGGAGTTCGACGGAGAATTCGTAAGCGCAAGGATGATAGCTTCCAGGCTTTATCTGGTCATGAATATGAGCATCGAGATACCGCCGCTTCAATATTCCTTCACCAATCCTGTTCCGGAGTGCGACGAAAATGGAATGCCGAAACCTTTGGATGGCTATGTTGAATCGCTGGAAACTCTTAAGAATGACATGATCGCCCAGATAAATTCCCTCAATTTGGATGGCATTGTAGAGAAAATAGAGAAGGCAGGCGGCGGCAAATGCGATCTTATATCCAGAAGTCATGTGGCGTTTGGGAGCGATCTTATAACCCTGGTTTCAAGGGATATCAACTCGGCGGATATTTCAGGGAGCAGTGAGGCGATTCTGGGCAATGGCGGCACGGTATATGCTTCGAGCGATAATCTTTTCATAGGCTCGAAGTTCAGGGACTTTCACGCGCTGTTTAGCTCCGATGCTAGCGATAATACCGTGATTCATCGGATGAAAATAGGCGGGCAGGATCTGATTTATGGCGGCAGCACAGCTCTGGAGGGATATCTTCTCGACAATAATTTCGCGGGATCCAGATTGTCTTCCCGATATTCAATGTCGCAGTTTGCGATGAGCGAATATGACGGTCATTTCAGAGTAGCCATGACGCGGGGTTGGTGGTCTGGCAACTCCGATGTAAACGACACGTATGTCGCGGTTTTCAAAATAAACGATGATTCCTTCGATGAGGTTGGCAGGGCGGAAGGTATTGCCGAAGGCGAACGCCTGTATGCAGTTAGGTTCATAAACGATCGCGCTTATCTTGTTACCTTCCTTCAGGTGGATCCGTTTTTCGTCATGGATCTCTCAGACCCGACAAGCCCTAAAGTCCAGGGTGAGCTGAAGATCCCCGGTTTTTCAACTTATCTCCATCAGCTCGATAAAAACAGGATTATAGGCCTCGGCTTTGGCGCCACCGATGAAGGCGATTTCGGATGGAGGCAGGGTATAAAGCTTGCCCTTTTCGATGTTTCAGATCCTTCAAATCCAATCGAGGTTGGAAGCAGGGTTTTTGGCAGCAGAGGTAGCTATTCATCCGCGGTAGAGGAGCATCACGCCTTTACTTTCGATGCGAAGAACAGGATTCTGGCCCTTCCACTCGAAATGTACGAGGGCGGAGATGTTTCGGCCTCGGGAGATTATAAGACTTCCGGTCTCTCACTTATCAACATAGATGATGCGGGGAAATTCGATACTATAGGGCGCGTGGAAACCTTTTCAGGTGAATCGTCATTTGATAACACCTATTCCGATGAAAATAAGGTTCTAAGGAGCATAATTTTTGGCAGCGAGGACGGCCCTCGTTTTGTTCTTTCGCTTACCAGCGATACCATGCTGCTGAATAAGATAGATGCGAATATGACTCAGATAGGAAAAATTCAGTGAATAGGTGATCGGTCAAAGCTTGTTGAAGGGGCTGCGCATTGGCGCGGCCCCTTTGTATTTAGTGGTGCGGTGCGGTATTCATTTAAATGTCTGTTATCATTGGCAAATAAAGATTTCTGTTTTAAATTAATTTGATCCTTGTAGTTTGTTTCTTTGAGGATAAAATGCCCGGCTCAAAACCCAACAAGGAGGGGAGCTATGAGGAAAATGTTTTTAGCTGTTCTGGCGGTTGCGGTGGCGGTATCCTTTGCAGCGGTTTCTTTTGCCGATGAAGTCGTCGAGCTAAAAGAGAAGACCGCCGTTCGTGAAGGCAAGGTAGTGACGAAGGTCGAGGCCAAGGATCTCGAGACAGGCGCGAAGGTAAAGGCCAAGGAACGTACGACAGATGCCGACACGACGATGAAGGGCGAGGTCAAGGGCAAGGAATTTGATGTAAAGACGAACAAACACATAACCGATGCCGAAGTCGCAGGCAAAACGAAGGCGAAGATCAAACACGGCGCGATCAAAAAGCTTTCTGTAAACTATGAATATTATCAGGAGGGCGCTGACTATATCCTCGAGTACAACCTCAAGGATAAGACAGACCCGGACCTCGTTGCCCTGCTCGATTTGACGCCGGAGCAGCTCGAGGCTCTTACTCCGGGACACCACAAGGTCGTAAGCACGAGCCCCTATACAGCCGATGATATGAAGGCCGATTTCCAGAACATAATATTGCAGGATATAAAACAGGCCGTAGCTTCCAAGAAGAAGAAATAAGAAATAAGTTTTTGTAGATTTAGAGAGGCGCCCTTTGTGGCGCCTCAGACTGCTGACAAACCCCGTCTTTTCAGGCGGGGTTTGTTTGTATGTGCGGGCAAATCCAGTTTCGAAAGTCGAGGTTGTAAGATAATATCTTTCGAGTCTAGAAGCACATGGCTCGATAAAATGGCGATTTGAGGGGTTCTAGGGTATATCGGAGCCATAAAAAAGCCCCGGCTACCAGCAGGGCGATCTTCTTCATGTTTTGACAAGCCGCTGCCAGCAGACACTGCTCACTGACCTTGCGGATTCCTCGCATCCGGGCATACCGGTGCCCATGTAATTGCTTGGCATCGGCAAAGCTTCGCTCAACCGTTTCCTTGCGCTTGGAATAGAGCGCCTTTCCGCAATCGGTAAGCCGGTGAGCGTCGATCCGTTCCTTGCTGTCCTGCCAGATATGCCTCGTCAGTACCTTCGTAAAGTTGGCGCTGCGCGTGCAACTTTGTGCATGAAAACAGCTTCTGCATTTCTTGGGATTTGAAACATACTCACGATACCCCTGCCGCGTCGTCGTCCGATATTGAAGATGCTGACCTCCGGGACATCGGTAGTAATCTTCCTTTGCATTGTAATGAAAATCCCGCTTGTAGAAATAGCCCTTAAGATGATTCGGTCGCCGATAACCCATAACCCCGTAGAGACCCCGTTCCTCAATACCTTTGCATATTCCAGCCGTGAAATACCCTGCATCTAAGCCCACAGCCTCCGTCTTGAATTTGAACCTCTCCATCTGTCGATCCAGCCTATCAAGATATGGTATGCTGTCATGAACGTTCGCTGGCGTTACATGCGTATCCGTGATTAGCGCGTGCTTTGCATCTACCGTCCGATGGTCCAGATAGAAAAAACCACGCGGCTTTCCTTCCCTAACCATATAACCGCTGTCCGGATCTACAGGACTTACTTTGATCGTCTTGTCATCGTCATCATCTTTCCCCCGACGCTTCAAAGGCTTCTTCCCGCGCAATGCCCGTTCCGCGCCAACATCCTCCTCAAGCGCAGCCAGATACTTTCGAGTCGATTGCTTTGCCACCTTCTCTTCGTAACGGTTCTTGTTTGCACTTGCCTTTAGATGCGTCGAATCCGTGTACAGAATCCGGCCATCGACCAGCCTCCGGCGAATCGCTTGCTCCACGATTTCGTCGAATATCTCCTGATAAATCGTGCTCGCTGTAAATCGTCGCCGTCGATTCTGGCTGATAGTAGAGGCGTCCGGCACTACCTCACGGAGACCCAGCCGCAAAAACCATCGGTAGGCCATGTTGACCTGAATCTCGCGTACGAGCTGTCGCTCGCTGCGAATCCCAAATAAATAGCCGATAAAGAGCATCTTGAACAACACCACTGGGTCAATAGCAGGCCGTCCGTTGTTTGGACAATAAAGACCCTTTACCCGCTCGCGGATAAAGCCGAAATCAATCGCCTTTTCCACCTTTCGCAGCAGATGATCTCCGGGCACTAGCTCTTCAAGGGTTACGAACTCCACTGCTGATTGATCTTCTCTTTGTTCTGGTAACATGCCTCCTATATAGCAAAATCCCCGCCGTTTGGCAGGGACTTTGTCAGCAGTCTGTAGATCCGAAGGATCTTTTCTCTGCTTATCTTTGCAATAGGGGTCCCCTGAACGAGAATCTCGGATATCTGTCCGCATCCGGTATCGCAGGCCGATGCCGCAAGATCCCTCAGCACCATATCTTTGCGATTCCACTTTTCATCTATTGCAAGCAGGGCCTCCACCCCCATCGAGTAGAGCATGTCTCCTATCACTATAGCCAATGCCTCTCCCGCCGATACTCCACCGCAGCACGAATTCAGGTGCAGGTTTAGTGCTGCATGCATAGAGGGGCTTCCCCTTCTGCTGTCGGAGTGGTCGATTATGTCGTCATGAATCAGCGCAAAGTTGTGAAATAGCTCCAGCGACGCGGCGCTTTTGTAAAGTCCGCTAGCTTTATTCTTTGCGAATCCGAGATAGGAGAGAACGAAGAGCGTCGGTCTGATGCGCTTGCCGTCGCGAAGAAGGAATTTGGCGATTTCGCGCCTTATGAAGGGAGATATATTTTTCAAAGCGCCGTTTTTAGAAGCGCGGTGCAGGCAGGAGGCGAGTTCCCTCTCGACCCGTTTTTTTATTTTAAAAATCACTGGGTTATGTTAGCCTGCGCGGCGTCTCTTATGCAAATGAAAAACTTGTCTCATATCGTTCGGGCTCTGCGTCTCCCCTTTATAACGGCGAGCATACTTCCCTTCACATTT
>Ga0255345_1001026_pt1 | contig 43102 bp, 60 predicted proteins | sample wastewater_treat_6_FD_192415 | JGI IMG/M metagenome (GOLD analysis project Ga0255345, IMG submission 192415) | Wastewater microbial communities from Lulu Island WWTP, Vancouver, Canada - plant20 | ecosystem: Engineered > WWTP > Wastewater > Unclassified | place: Canada: Vancouver, British...
CCAAACTGATGTATTCCTGCATAATTTAATTTAGAACCTACTGTCACATGTAAAGGTGAAACATCAAATACATTATCAGGACCACCAAACATAAATGAGCGTTTTAAATGTCCTGTATCCTGTAATATTTTTGGTCTTCCTTTTCCTTTTCCTTTTCTTCTTCTCAAAATGGTGGCAGGAGAGAGAGGTTGCCATCTTTGTGGAGGCATTCCCTCTCCTTCAAATCTCTCACCTATATCACGCATAATCGCAAGTCCTGCTCCAGTAAAAGCCTTTTGAGTTCCTTGAGCCCACAACTCTAAGTTATTGTTAAACATTTTTTTAAATCCGGAGGTATCTGTAATAATCTTAATTGCTAATCTGCTCATTTAAGACTTCCTCATCTATTTTATCAAGTATGCTTTTATCAAATTCAACAAACTTCATAGGTATCGAACTAATCTTATCTTTAACCTCTTTATATTTATTCGTGTAGTAAGTCTGTATCTCTTCCTTTATAACTCTTGTAGAATACCAATTCCTTAAAGCTTCATAGGCAACAAGAGTTTTGAAGGTTAAATTAGCTTGTAAAGAATCTACCTCAAAATCTATCTTGACAAAATTCTCTGCTACTTCTAAAAGAGATTCTATTTCTCCATCAGTTATATTTTTAAATAGAGAGTCAGGATTAGGAACAAACTTAGTTTTAAACTCTTCAGCAGTTAGAATCATTTCTTTTCTTTCTTCTTGCTTCCTGTCTTTTTAGGTTTCTCTATGAACTCTCCATTCTCGTCAATAGTATCTTCTACTTCCTTAATTTCTTCATCCATAGGTTCATTTGGAAGTTCCACTACTTCTTTCTTCTCTTCTTTATCTTTAACTACCTCATAAATTTCAGGATAATCAAATAATTCTAATTTCTTTGCTTCTTTCTCATTGAGTTCTATTATCTCTCCTGCAACTCTAACTTTCTCAAGCAAATAAACTGTTCTGAGTAATTTAAATTTCATATTTAGCCTTCTTTAGGTGGAAGCAACATTAACTAAATTAACGACACCATAAGGATTCCTAAGTGCTGGTAGTGAATATTCGCCACCTAAAATCCAAGTTCCTTGTCTGTCTTTATTCTCTTCCCAAGAGTATAAGAATCTCTGTCCTTTCCAATCCGCTTCTTTACAAGATGCTACAAGTCTCTCGCCACAAACTGATGGAACTATGAAAGCTTCTTTATCATCCAAGAATTTATGCCAAGTTCCATTTTCATCAGTCCAGCCACCGTTATACTCAATTACTTCAAGTCCTGCTAATCTTGTAATTTTCCCTTCTTTAGCAATTTCTGAACCTAATTGTGTCTTGCAGTATTCTTGAACTTGAGTATTAGAAATTAGATAATCCATAACTTGCGGAGATACAATCAATAGTGTTGGGTTTACTCCTTTACAAAGTTGTTTATAAGCTCTAAGCTGTGCTAATATTTTTGCAGAAGTATTTGACCACTTATTATCTGCTACAGTAATTGTTATCTTATTAGAAGCAGGTATTCCATAATCAATAGAGATAGTTGATCCATTATCAAGGGTATAACTTAAGGTTCCCCGTAAACACTTCCATGTTTCGTCTTCATTCGTCACATCCAATCTAATGGATAAATGTTCCTGCTCTCTTGCAATTTCTGATTCTATTGTGTCAAAGTTTTCACTTCCTGGTTGTCTTCTCCACCTTATATCATTTGCATCGAGAAATATTTTCTCTTTCTTGTAAGCTACTTCTTGAAGTTGTCTTGCAATAGGACTCTGTGCAATTGGTTTAGCCTCAGAACCTTTTGCAATATAACCTGCTTTCCCGTAATAACCTAATATAACATCCCAGACTGCTATGTTAGAAGCAGTTGGTCTGCTTGGAAATAGTTTCTCTCCCATAAAACCTTCTGGTTTAGGAAATAACTTTACAGCTTCAAGCATTACTTCTTTATCTAAAATCTTCAAATCTAAAAGTCCAAAATCACTCATTCTTTATCGCCTCCTAAATAAACTTGATTAAAGGTAATTGTGCATCTACTTCTGAATAGTAATTTTGAAGACTTGTTTTATTTACTATTCCATGCATAAATACCTTTTTCATTTTTCTTGTTGTTTCGATTGTTGATGAACCTTCTCCATCTTCATCCAATATTCCGATTGCTATTTCTGAACCATCTTTCACATAGATTGGATCTCCATCTGAAGTTGTAGGTGTATTAGTGACTGTAATTGTGTGGTTCTCTGTGTCTATTGCTGTTATAGGTCCTAAGTCTGTCTCACTTCCACCATGTAAGACATAAACTGAATCAACTCCTGCTCTGAATCTTGACTCTTCCCCCACTGTAACAGGTATTACTTTTAAAGTAGCTGCACCTGTTGCATGAGTTCTTCGAGTCATAACAAGTTTCTTTGCTGATGTTTTGATTCCCACTAAAGTTCCTTTTCTTAGAACTCCTGCTGTATCATCAAGAACATAAGCTAAATCAACGTAATGGTCACTTGCTTTAAATTCTTTAAAATCTATATAGCTCATTACTTGATCACCCCACTTTTCTTTAAAGTTTCTTCTGCAATTTGCTTTGCAGAAGCTGAACCATTCTTCTTACCTAAAGTCCTAAAATCCACCACTTCAGGTAAATTCTTAATTCCATCTTCCCACATCTTTACCTGTTCCTCTGACATTGTGAGTAATAGTTGTTTGTTGTTTTCGTGTTGTGCTGGTAGCAATTTTCCCTGCTCTTCAAACATCTTGAGCTTGTCTTCTACTTCCCTTTGATTTTTCTCTTTCTCATACATCTCAAGTTTCTGTTTGTATTCATCATTTTCTTTTTGGATTCTTTCCTGCTCTTCTTTGGTCTTCTTTAATTCTTCTTCAAGTGTTTTAACCTTTTCAGTTAATTCTAATTTTTCTTTTTCATCCATTAAATTTGATTCCTCCTTCATAGTTAAATTTAATTTCTTATCTGCCTGATGTATTACAAATGAAACATCTCTTAAAGTCCAGCCAGGCAATGTAACTGAACCTTTCCCTGACTCAAATGAATAATTCTTAATTAAAAATGGTGAAATATCTTCATATATCCCATTTATGAATTTGTCTACACCATCTATAAGCTTGAATGATTTTGCTTTTATTTCACTGCCATCTTTGTAAATAGAAGTTATCTTTCCAATTTTATTATCAATATCTGTATTATCGTGGTTTTTGATTATTGGTATTGAATCTTCTCCAAATTCTCTAAGTTTTTCAAAGTTAGAAACAATAGTATTTAACTCATCTTCTTTTACTTCTACTCCTTTCCATTTTCCAGCTCTAAAAATTGTCTTATCAAATAATTCAAGCTCTTGTATTGGAAAATTTCTTAGACTAATACTTGATAGATATTCTTTATTGGAATCTATATAATCATAAGCTTCTTCTAAAGACATCTCGGATGGAAACTCTAAGCTTGTTATTTTAAATCCTTCTTCGTTGTTAAAATTTGCTCTAATACCTTTTGAGGGATTCTCAAGGAATCTTCCATTAGCCTTTTTATCTTCAAGTATTATCTCAAAATAAGAATCTTCACTCATTTTGAGTTTTTCATTTTTCTTTCCGTGATAGAATTTAATAGATTGAATTTCTGACTTCTTTTTTCCGTCTTCAGTTCGTATTCCATAGATTCCATAGACAACTATGACTCCACTATCTTCACCAAAACCAAATGGTTTCTTTTCTACTGCAAAGGTTTTATACTTTCCAGGATCGTTTTGTCTGAATGCATAATAATTAGCAATTTCATCCATTTCTCCAGTTTTAAAATCGTGGTCTTTTAACCACTTCTTAGCTTCCTCAATTGTCCATTTCTTCATCTATTAATATCACCTCAAAAAGAGTGTTTAATTAATAGATAAAGAAAGTTTGTAAAAGTTCTATTTAGTTAAATTATTTAAAGTTTTAAGTTATTGTCTTCTAAAAACTTTTTTGTTCCCTCTTCAGATAAATTATATTCTTCCCAATATCCTCTTGCTAAAAATGATTGTATATATTGTTCTGGGAAAATTTTGTTTTGACCTATATCTACAATTCTACCTTTTTCTAATCCTTTTTCTGTCTTATCGTTAGTTAATAAAATATATGAATCTTCTCCTCGTTTTGCTATTATTCTCATACCTTTATCTCTTCCCACCAGCCTTCCCATCTTCTTCCTATAGTTCTTGATTTTTCTTCATAACATTTTATACCCTGCTTATTTAATAATTTTACCACTTTTTTATCATATTTTCCATGATAATAAATAGAATCAATATCTTTCAAATATACTCCACCATGAATTTGAGCTTCTATATAACCATATTCATCCATAAGCATATTTTCATTCATTTTTGTAGCATTGCTTATTTTCTCAATAGCTCTATCAATTTCAGAATATTCCTGGTCTCTAATACATATACAATCAATATTGGGTCTTGTTAAACGCACTGGCTTTCCTGCATTCTGAGTATATAATCTATCAAGTGAATCTCCAAACACATACGTTGTTCGTTCTCTTATTTCCGATTTTAGTTTTATTGTTATATTGCCATATTGTGATACTGTGCTATTATACTCTCCTGCTTTACTGGTAATATATCCATAAATAGGTCTTTCAGTTCCTTCTTTATAACCAAATACTCTTTTTTCAAAATTATCTCTTGTAAATGTATCAAGTAAACCGCCCGATTTACCAGTTTCAAATTGCGATTTAATCTTTCCTGTTTTTGCTATTTTATCAAGAACTTCAGGCTTCACTTCTATACATACATCTGTATTTTTAGCAATTTCCTGTAGGTGTTTATTCATTTCGTCTTCAAACTGTTCATAATTCAAATTGTGTCTTTCACAATATTCTTGCAATTCTCTTTTGGAAGTTCCACCATAATCTGGGTTTACAAAAGGATTATCTCCACCTTTTGCGAGATTTCCATAAATATCTTCTGCTTCCGATACTTTAGGAATTGTAGGGATAGGCTTAGCTTTTGTTATCATACTTAAATCAGGCAATCCAAATCCTTCTAAAGGTTCTGGTATATTCTGATATTTTCTTTCTTTATAATTTGGTTTTCTTTTATCTACAATTGTAATAGGTAACAAAGTACATCTACACATAAAGTGAAATGGTGGAGCATTTCTTGCAATTGCTCCTGTATCTGTTAAAGGTATTATCATTCCATTCCTACTTAAGCAAATATCACAAGTCCTATCATCCATTATTGCACTAACCTTAACCGCCTGGACAAGGTCTGAGTTCTCATAATAGGTCATAAGTCTTCCATAGTTATAGGCTTTTCCTGTTTCAGTCCTTGCAATATTCTCACATCTTATCTTTTGAAAATTAGGGAATATCTTGCTTATTTCTTCTTGAAGGTCTTTTATACTTTTTCCTTCTTTCATTCCTTTATTGAGTGTTTCCTTGAGCTTATTTAACAAATCTTTATCTTCAATCTTAGAAAGTTTAATTGCGTAATCATCCCAGTATTGCAGAGCTGATTTTGTCATCTTTTCATAGGGATCTTTCATTACTAAGATATTAATCTCATTGCTTGCGTGGCGTCTCCCTAATTCCACTCCTTCTCTGAAAAGCAAAAGTAATAACTCCTGAAAGTATTTTTCAAATCCAAGATTGTTTATTAAAGCATAGTAATAGTTTTCTAACCTTTGTTTAAAATATGTCTCTCTACTTTGATAAAGCCCTTTAAGTTTATAAAGAAAATTTTCCTCAAACTTATCTAATATATTATATACTTGTAAAAGCCTTTTCTCTTCATTCACTCTTACTTGTCTCAGGAATCAAAGTATTATTAAGCATTCCTTCATTTTTCTTTTTAATATTCTCTGCCTCTTCTGGTTCAAGTCCAGTCATATCATCTAAGAGATTGAAGAATGTAAGAACTTTATGCACGTGAGTTTTATTCAAGGGATTCAAATATCCACTGTTAGTAAGGTTTAGAAATATCTGACTCCACTTTACATAATCTTCTTCCAATAAATCATCTATATTAAAATACCCGTAATCTGTAACATTTGAAAAGTTAAAGTCTATTAATCTTCTAATTACCTGCTCAATAAATCCTTCGCAAAACTCTTCTATAGTTCCCTGTAAAGTTAGCCAGAAATAATCAAAATGAACTGAACCTAACGCATATGTTCCCTTTCCTTCATCTTGTCCCTCTATGACAAGGGAAGGTATTAATAGAGAGCGAGCTATCATCTTGTCATAGTAATGAAGAGCTATTAAATAGTTATCTCCAATATCCTTAACCTGAATTGGGGTAATGCTTACATCATCAGAAAATGCTCCTACTTTACTTGTTGTAAAATCTTCAAGTCCTTTTGTTGTTTCATCTATTTTTGTTTTATTAGCATTCTTAACTGTTGAGAATAAAGAGGGATCTGCAAATCTAATTTGTGCTAAATCCCATCTATCGAGTGTCCTTAACTTCCTTTTCCAATAATCATAACAATCTCCTTCTAATATTGATGCACCTTGTCCAAATTCATCTTCATTAATATTAATGATACATTTTTCTCTCGGTATTGTATTTCCGCCTATTTGTTGTATTTCATTTTCTTTTATTCCGTAAGTAAACCAAGTATCTGGGTGTAAAACAATGATATCTTTTAAGCTTACTTTACCTTCTCGATATTCATATACAAGTTCACCAATTGAGGCTCCAACCCATCTATATGTAAATAGTTGTCGCATTATCTTTTTAAATTTTATATGATTTAAATTATCTCTAATAAATTTTTGTATCTCTGGATAGGTTTCATTCACATAATTCTTTATTCTTGTTCTGGTTATCAACTCTGGAACAAGAAGACTTATTTTTATAGTTGCTTCTTGTCTCATCGCTTTTAAGATTTTATAATTTAATTTTGATGGTCTTGATACTCCAATACTATAAACTCCAGCTGTCTTGGCATATACATTGAAATCGGGTCTAACCTTCTTCTCCGCCATCTCTTAGCCTCCCTCTTGTAGAATAATAAACCTCTCCTGTATAATCATTCATAATAAATCCGGCATATCCTGCACAATCAACCTGGTCATCATTTGCACCGTTAGGAAACTCAAGTAATTCACTTTCAAAATCACTTAACCAATTTGCTTTTGCTGGATGATATACTAAACCATTTTCATACTTAGAAGCTATAATTAAAGCTCTTGCTACTTTATCTATATCCGCCTTTAAAGGTTTAATAGGTAGCTCTGACCTTAGCTGTTGTATGATTGTTAACCCAAAAGTTTTTTCTTCAATTCCAACAATAAATGGCTTATATCTCAAGTATAAATTTCTGATTATTGAATTATGCTTTGTTGTATCTATTCTTTCTCTGAAAATATCCAATAGTAAAAGTTCTCTATCGGGAGTTATTGCCCAAGTAGCCACAACAAAATAATCTGCTGTCTGTTTCTCTGTAGCTGCTGTATCAACTGTTTGAAATATCTGACATCTTCCTTTCTCTACTCTTTTTGATACAGTCTCAGTTTTAAGAATATAATAATTTTCATCTTCTTCATAATACCTGAATAAAGACCTTTTAAATATTTTACCTTCTGCTGGTGTTGGTTTTCCTTGATATAATGAGCTAAACCAGTATGAACCAATTGTTTTCTGTATGTTTAATAGTTGTTCTCTATTAAATCTTTCTGGCCATAATGCTTCACCTTTTTTTCTCCCTAATAAATCACTTTCTTCTGCAAGAGCTGGAAGGTGTAAAACTGTCCATTTTTTAGCCTCTTCTTTATCATTTAAAATCCTACCTGCCAAGTCATCTTCGTGCCATCTTGTCATTATTAAAACAATAACTCCATCGGGTTCTAATCTTGTATAAGCCGTTGAAGTAAACCATTCCCAAGCTCTATCTCTGTAAGTTTTTGAATTTGCTTCAAGAGCATTTTTCACTGGGTCATCAATAATTAATAAATTTGCTCCCTTCCCTGTCAATGGTCCTCCAATACCTGCGGTATTCATTCCTCCACTTGAACCTTCTATATCCCATCTGTTTGCTGCTTGTGAATCCTCTTTTAATTTGATACCAAAGACTTCTGAACCAATATCTTCAATGGTATCTCTTACTTTCCTTCCCCAGCTTGCAGCTAAATCAGCTTCATAAGAAGTTAGTAAGATTCTTTCATCTCTGTGTATTCCTAAATACCACACAGGAAAATATTGAGATATAAATAAAGATTTACCGTGTCTTGGTGGCATAATAACCATAAGTCTTTTAATCCTTCTTGCAGTTAATTCGCAAAGATAAGTATTTAATAAATCTAAATGTTTCGCTAATTTCCATTGGTTTCTACTCGCATACATCGCCAGATATTTTGGAGTCATCATTGCTTGAATCTTCGCCGAAAAATTCTTCTTGCTCTTCACAACTTTTGATGATATCATTGATGATCTCAACAAGTTTTGGGTCTTTGTATATTTCTCTGATTTTATCTCCAACATCTACTTTTATCTTCATCCCTCCTTCGTGTTCAATTTTATCCTTACGCCCCCATCTATCTGGATATTTTCTTTCTAATAGCCAAGCTTTAGATTGCCAGCTTTCATCCTTTCTTATACCAAGCACTAAAGCTCCTTCTCCTTCAGCTTCAGCCTTTTTTATGGAATCTAAAAATTTAGAAAACACAGAACTCTCTTCAATTCTACCTCTTTTCATCCATTCATAATATGTTGCTGTTCCAATCCCTACAATTTGGCAAGCAGTCTTCACATATACCCCTGAACGGATTAAGTCACAGAGTTTTTTCATTAATTCTTCTGATAATAAAGATGGTCTTCCTGCCTTAGATTTATGATTAAGACCATAAAGTCGACATTTATGACTGCAATACTTCTTTTGCTTTTTTTTTAATTCTTTTCCACAAATAAGACATTTTTTCATACTACTACCCTTATTCCATTTAATAGCTCATCTATATTTATCTCTTCTTCTTGAAATCCTAATGAATGTTCTTTTTTGATTAAAAAATATTCATATTTTCTATTGAGCTTTTTTAAAAGTTTTATTTCATTTATTGTTCCCTTTGATTTACCATCGTGAAATACCAATATTTGCTCTGAATTTTTTATGATTTGCTCTGACCTTTTTTCAAAATTTCCAGGCCTTGCTATCCCTTTTTTAACAGGAGCCTTAACCGCTATATTTCCAGTTCTCCCTTTGGTTTTATTTAGCGGTGTTGAAACTTGTACATTCTCTGAAATCTTACCTACCTGCTCAGGCAAGAACTTTATCTTTGTCTCTTTTGAAAAGTGATAAATTCTTTCATATTCATCTACAAGAAAATTCTCATCCATTCCTTCGTTTGTTTCTCTTTCTATTACCGCCGGGGATTCTTTTGCAAACCAGTAAACTGGTTCAAAATCACATCTTAGTCTATTAATCCAACCACCAGGTAATCCTGTTTTATACCACATTAATTCATCTATGTATTTCCAGCCCTCTTCAACCATTTTTAGCACAAGCTTTAAAACATAAGTGCTTCTCTGTCCTTTTTCACAATGCTCTTTTATATTTAGAAATAAACTTCCATCTTCCTGAAGTATTACCCATAAATTTTTAGCTATATTCGTAAACCATTCTGGATACTGTTCGCTTGAAACTCCACCATACTCCTTCTTTCTCTGCTCTACATAAGGTGGAGAAGTGATAATCGTATTAACTTTATTGCCGTTTAGTAATTTCTCCATAAATTCAACATCACTGCTGTCGCCACATCCTATTCTATGATTTTCGAGCTGCCATATATCTCCAGGAACAGTTCTCTTTTCTACTTCACTTTCTGATTCTTTTTTGGTGGTTTCAAATTCTGAAAGTAATTGCTCTATTTCCTGTTCACTAAAACCTGTAAGTTCCAATTCCACAGAATCTAAGGATTCTAAAATTTCCTTCAGTAAGGGATAATCCCATTCACCCTGAATCTTGTTTAAGGCTATATTTAAAGCTTTTTCTTTTTCTAAAGGTAAGTCTACAATTACAACATCTACTTCTTGAAGGTTTAATTCCTTTAATGCTTTAAGTCTTTGATTACCCCCAATAACTTGGTTTTTTGTATTGACTACTAAAGGTTCTACAATTCCAAATTCTTGCAAAGATTTCTTTAATTTTTCAATCATATCCTTTGAAATCTTTCTCGGATTTCCAGGATAAAATTTCAACTCATTTATTTTTCTCTTCTCAATCTTCATATATAAAAAGATAGTTAAATCTCTTAAAAGTTCTCTTTACATCAATCTCTTTACTTCTTAATTGTTGTCCTTTCTTCTGTTTTCTATTATTTCTTTTAATGCTTTTCTGGCATGATATAATCCTGATTTTACTGATCCAAGAGGGACTCCCAAAATTTTTGCTGTTTCTGAATATGAGAAATTTAAATAATCTATATATAAAATCAATTCTCGTTGCTTTTGGGGTAGACTTTCAATATTCTTCATTATATTATCTCTAAAATTTTCTTTCTCAAGACTTGAAAGCACTTTTTCTTCTAAATCATTTTCAATTTCATCACTTTGTTCTTCGTTATATGAAATATTTTTTGTAATTTTTCTTCTTGCCAGTTTGTAAAGATACAATCTTTTAGCTATAGTATAAAGCCAAACTTCTATATTGCCATAATTAAATGTTTCTAAATATTGAATGGCTTTTAGAAATGTTTCTTGTATTACATCTTCGGCTTCTTCTTTATCGTTTGTTAATGAAAAACAATATTTAAATAATCTATTAAAAAGCTCTTCGTAATTCTTTTCGAGATACCTATTAAATTCATCTTTTGTCAATAGTTCCTCCAATATTTGAACTTTTGTTCACAACTTCTAAGTTTTTGTGAACTTTTGTTCATTTATTTTATAATCTATCCCAAAATCTCCTAAAATCGTAGCTAATCTTTCGTATCTCATAATTATTAAACCATTCCATAAACCTATATCTACTTTTCTATATTCTGTTTGTAGCACAAATTGATTTATTTGCGATGTTTGTAGAAAGTATTTTAAATTTCTCTCATTCTGAAGAGCTTTTATAGAATTTTCTGATATATGATTTCTTTTGTCTGTTATTCCTAAAATAGAAGCTCTTTTTTGTATGCTTAATTTATTACGTCCTAATTTTCGAATTAGTAATTTTGCATTTAATCCTGTATACTTCTCTTTTAAATAATCATCTTCTTCTTGAGTCCATTTTTGATATTTTCTACTTCGCATTTCTAAACCTCCACATTAGAACTCCATCAATGTTTTGATTTCCAAATCGTTCAAATTGAAAAAATGTAGAATATCTAACTTTATCCCATCCTAAAACTTCCCCATATTTATCATAAATACTTAAATAAGGTAAATCTTTAGAGATAATATAAGCCCATACATCTAACCAAGACCAATTCTGAATTGGATAAACTTCTTTAATTGGGCTTAAATTAATATTATTTTTTATTCTTATTCTTCTCTGCGAACTTTCTTCTTTTCTAAGCCCTAAAAAACAAATCTCATATCCTGCTTTTACATAGCTTGGAATAATTTCTCCAAATAGTTTTTTATAACTTGCTCCTAAATTATCGTTCATTGTTTTAAATACTCTATAATTTGTTGTAAATTTATAAGCTATTTCTTCTGTTTCTTTTTCGAGATAATATGGAACTTTTTGTCTTCCAAAATCTTGATGCATTACAGGTATATTCCCTCTAATTTGAGATACAAGACTTAAAACACAAAGACTATCTTTCCCTCCAGAAAAAGCTACATAAGCCTTTCCTTGGACACTTTTAATAATCTGGTTCGCTTCCTCTAATTTGGTTCGATATGGTTCGGTTCGACTATGAGTCATAAATGTTTTATACCATTGCTTTTTCATTTTAACTTAATTTTTGCTCCAGGTATTGCACACAGTTCTATGCTATCTTTTGCCCAGTAAGGACTTCTCCAAGCTACATATTCAGTATCGTCTGCTTCTTCTATGAATTCTATAGGTATAGGTCTCATACAAATTCCATCTTTTATAATAGAATAATCCTCTTTCGTTTTTTCTATTTCAAAGTTTCTTATTGCTCCCCATCCTATTCGTGTATCGTTTCCTAAACCTTGTAAATCTTCTATAAGTTCTGAGACTTGATTAATATCTCCTTTGCCATAAAAACTAACTTTATCTGAAAGTAAGTAAATCATTCTCATTGCAAAGTCCTTATAAAATCCAGAACCACGATATATTTTTTTCTTTTGTGTTTTTGGTAAATATCTGTCTTCAAATCGTTTATAAACTGTTTCGCTTTTCATTTCTGAAATTTGGAATATTGAAGCACTTGCACAAGGAATTTTGTTTTTGTAATACATTAAAGGTAAAAGTCTTAAACTTCCTTCTCCACCAATAGGATATTTACAAGGAAGTAAATAATAGAAATCTCCCAATGCTTTCTTAAAAACTTGATGACTCAAAATTGCATCTAAGCAAATCCAGGGATGTGTGAGACAAATCGGAGAAGAAAGCCAGAAAGTAAGTCTAAAAGGTTCGTAATAACCATCTTTAAAGCTTTCTCTATACTTCTGAAATCTCTTCTGAACTTCCTCTTGGAGATTCATTTTTCACCTTCTTAAATAAATTTTGCACTTCCTTAAATGCTCCCAAAATTCTGTCTTTGTCTTTGAGATATTCTAAATATTCAGTATTACTTTCTGCAAAATTGTAATTAATTTCTACCTGACCATCTCCTTGTGAACTTCTACCACCCAAAAATGGTGTATCGTAAAACAATTCTAACAATCTCGCAAAACAAGACATTTCTAAGGAATTTGGGTAATCTAAAGCAAACCAGTGATAAAATAAAGTTCCGGGAATAAAGCATTCATAATCTACTTTCATTTGCACTGCTTGCTCGTCCTCTTGTTGTTTGGTTAGTTCTGCTCTGCGGGTAATAAAAGTCTCATCTGCAAATAATCTAACTGATTGTTGAGCTTGTGGTAATTGTTGATATTTATTTGGTAAGAAATTCCTATATTCTTCACAAACTGGAAATGCATGTCCCACTTGAAGTTTACCTGGTATCACTTGGTTCCCAATACTCGCACCAAAAAGTGAAAGTGGAACAATATTCTCTCTAAGTTTCTTTCTTAAATCTAAATCAATAATTCCATAAACAGCTTCGGAGCTTTCCAAGACACCACCGCTATAAAATATATGATGTTCCTTTAAATCTGGCTCATAATTTATACTTTGAAATAAATCTGAAAAGATCAATCGTCTTAATTTACCCCTAATAGAATTTCCAGAGATATAAGGTAAAACTACAAAAGAATTCTTATTTGAATCGTAAAGGCTAATAGTTCGTAAAACTGGCGTTGAGCCTGTTTTCTCATCTCCACCATGAAAAATTGGCGTAATTGCTTTCATTAATCCTTCAATTTTAATTTTCATACAAACTCTCCTTTTTTTTATTTTTTCGTTTTTCTTCAACTCTCAAATAACAAAGAGCACAAATATAAATATGCTCTAAGTATATTTGTTTTAAGGCTTGCTCTTCAACAGGCTTTAAGACATTCACAATATCTACAACTTCATTCGGAAGACTTTGAATTCCAAAATAATTACAAAGCTTTGACACAAATTGCTCTAAGTTTTGTTTTCTTGAAGCACTTCTAACTCTATGATTAAAAACATCATGAATACTTTTTATTGCTTTGAATTTTTTGAATGGAATTGCTAAATATATCAAACTCAAAATTTCTGCAAGCCCCTTATTTATCTCTTCTGGAGACATAACATACCACCTCCCATAATGGTTCACGTTTATATTTTTTGACTTCTTTTAATAAATCTAAGAAGTTTTCATTTTTTGCTTTTTGATAAGTTTTTGAATTGAATTCTGTAGTAGTAATTTCTGCTTTTGAGATTTTCTTTTCTAATAAATTCTTAACTATTTCAATTCTCTTAATTATTTCGTTATAATTGACCTTTATTGCATTCTCAAAGAAGTCTGTAGAAATATAAAAATTTTCTTTTGAATAAGATATTTTGTTTAAATCTCCTATCCATCCTTGTTTTTGGAAAGTATGCGTAATATAGATAAAAAATGGGGGCTCTGGAAGATTCTTTAATTTTTCAAGAAAATCTATATTTTTTATAAATTCTACACTTTCTTGAGTTGCAATAAAACTACTTCTTCTATATTTTTGGTCTTGAAAGAAAGCAAAACATATAGGACATATTCCTTCTCCGTAATAAAATCTATTAAATCCAACAAAATTATCTGAGAATGAAAAAGTAAAACCTGCGTCTGTGTTTTCGCCACAACAGACACAGGTTGTTTGTAAAATACCTTTTTTTAATATATCATAATCTTTCTTAAAAATCAAGCTTGGTAAATTCAATTACCGCCTACCTCACCAAGATATATTTTATATTTTTCTTTTTTACCTTTCTCATTTATTCCTGTTTCAATTTTAAAGATTTTATAAGCCTTCCTTCCTGTGTTCGATATATACTCTTCTACTTCAATATCGCTCTCTTTTTTCCTTTTTAAATAATTTGCTAATAAAAAAGTAAGCGCTCCAATAATCATTCCTAAACATAAATACATATTACCACTCCTTTCTTAAAGATTTAATAATTCTTTCTTTTTTTCCTTATAATTTATTTTCCTTGAAGTTTTAGCTAAGACATTCAAGGTGTCCCATTTTTCTTGTCCAAGATGTTCTTTTACCCACTCAGCCCATTCTAAAGGTTTTCTGTGACACCAGTTCAAATGACAATAATAGCATAAAGTTAAAGCGTTAAGTGGTTCATATCTTACACTTAAATTTGACCTTGAAAATATGTGAGCACACTGCACGTGTTTATTCCGTGTCCCGCATTTTTGACAGGTATAATCATCTCTTTCTCTGATTACTAAACTAAATAATTTATCTAATTCTTTTTTTTGCTTAGAGGTCATTAGGAAACTCCTGCAATTTAGGCAAATCAGGATAAGCTTTATAAAGATTATTTTTTAAAAAGACAGGAATAGAAACAGGAATATAAAACCCTTTTGCATTATACATAATCCCTTCAATCCATTCTTTTTTAGGAGGCTTGTATTGACGAGTTTGAGCTCCAATAATAATCCAGTCTACATCTTTTAAGGACGGGTTAGTGTGAACTCCGAAATCTACCCAATCTGTATTTAAATGAAAATCTATATTCTCCAAAAGTGGTTCAAATGACACGAATATCCTATTTTTATCAAGTAATTTTTTACCTCTTAAAATTCTTATTCTTCCTACATCTCTTTGTTTATTTACCGTTACGCCTAAAAGACAATTCTTTTCAAAGCCAAATTTTCTGTAAACTTCTGGCTCTTTTGTAAGGAATAAAAACTGATGCTGAGGGTTATCTACAATTTTCCCGAAAACTCTTAACATCCAATCTCTATCCCAGAAAGCTATATCACTCATTGAATTAACGAAAATCCTTGATGGATTTTTAGGGAATTTCTTATTAAAATTACTCTCCAAAAAAACTGGTTTAAACTCTTCAAGGTCTTTACTAATATCTGAATAACGAATATTGTTTTTCAAGCAGTATTCTTTTTCTTTCTCTGCTATTTTAAATGCAAATCTTTTTGCTATCTTTCTTGCATAACAGTAGCTACAATCATTTAGACATCCCCACACTGGGTTCCAGACTGTATCACACCATTCAATTTTTGTTCTATTCATTATTTATTCTCTCCAATTATTGATTTCTTTTCTTAAAGATATTCCAGAAAGTTGAAAAACAAGATTTTTCTCTTTAAGTCGATCTATGCTTCTTGGATATCTATTTTCAAGTTCTTCTTTGCTTAAATTAGAAGTTATAATTGTTGTCTTATTTTCTCTGTATCGTAAATCTATAAAATTATCAAATTGACTCAAAACAAAACTTTCTTTTTCTGGTAGGTATTCTCTTCCTAAATCATCAATCATCACTATATCGTTATACATTCCTTCTAACTTTTCAAAGTTTTCACGGATTATATAAGTTGCTATATCATTAGCGGTGTAATATTTGACTGATAAATCAAAATCTAATAGCTTTTTAATAATCAGATATAAAATTGAGGTTTTCCCTGTTCCTATATTTCCTATAATAATCAATCCATCCATACCTTCATGAATTGTTAATAAGTATTCCTGCAATTTTTTATTTACTCTATTACTTACTTTGTCTATTTCGGCATTATAAAAATTACTTGGAGGTCTATATGGTGAGAATATTTTTATAAGTTTTTCTTCATCCTTGATATTTTTTAGTATTTTTTCAGAAATCAGGCAAAAGTTATTTTCGATAAAAGGACATTGAACTTTAAATTTTCCATATTCATCACTTACCACAACACTTCTATCGCATTCAATATCGCATTGTAATTTAACAAAATCTTCATCTAATAATATTTTTTCTGCTCTTTGTTTATAAAATACTGATAGTTTAATACCTCGCTCTAAAATTGATTTAAGTTTTTCATCTTTACAGGTGCTATATTGTTCTAATAAATTTTTGTTCTTACATTTATCAACATTGATTTTATTAAGCACATCATTTATATCTTTAATTATTGACCGTTGTTCTAATGTTTCTATTAATTCTTCCACCATTCTTTACCCAATCTCCTTTCAGTTTTTTTTAAGATTTTTTCTTTTTGCTCATCTGTATATTTTTTTACTGATTTCCAGACAGCCCTTTTAACTTCCCAGAGCTGTATACCCCATTGTGCATAATAACACTCTGGGTCATTTCTGGCTTGAAGTTCAAAGTCTTGTTGTGTTGGTAGTTTATTTACTCTCCTTTTAGGTTCGAATAGCCCCTGCCAGCCATTTTCTATTGAAGTTTCAATTATTTCCTTAATGTCATATTGAGACCGCCATTTATCTAATTTAGCAATTAATAATTTTTCAGCATAAGGAGTCAAAGGATGCTTTATTGCCCTACGATGTTTTCTGAATTCATTCCAAAGATTTGTATCTAACCAAGAAGGTATTTGTTTAAATTGTTCTAAATTTTCTTTCTTTATACTTTCTTTCTTTTTTATATCTTTTGTATAATTATCTTTTGTATAGTATATTTTGTGTGCATCATTTTTGATAAAAGTTTTATCAATTTTGATAATTTCTTTATCAGTATTGATAATATTATCAGTATTGATAATTTCATCAGTTTTTATTGATTGTGATTGAGTTTTAAAGTTATCTTTATCAGTATTGATAATATCTTTATCAGTATTGATAAAAGCTTTATCAGTATTGATAAAAGCTTTCTTTTTTGATGTATCTACCCATTCTTTATAATATTTATTAAACATATATTTATTATCACTTTTGATAATGATTTTTTTATTTAGAAGTTTTTTAAGGGCTCTGCTTATATTTGATTTTTGCATACCAGTCATTTCTACAAATTGCGACAAAGAAATCCAATCATCTTTTCTATGCCATCTATAAGTTTTATTAAAAACACTCCAAATTATTTGCCATTCTTCACCACTTAAACGATGACTACAAAAAACATCAACAAGTTCATTAGCTATTTTAACAAATCCATCTTCAAGTTGTGGGTTGCCTTCTTGTTTTTTTGTTTGTTCTTCTGTATCTTCTTGCATTTTAGCGCCACATAACTGTTGTTTTGCTTTTAGATATTCCTCCACTGTCTTTGCTCCATACTTTGCCCACTCTCTATTTCTTTTCTCTTCCGCTTTCCTTTTGCCATTTTCTTTCTTTATTTCTCTCTTTTGTTTGTGTATAAGCCCTTGAAGTTTATAACCTTCTTTCCTTTCAGTCCCATCCAAAATTGAGCTAATTTGACTACTAATTTCCATTTAATACTCCTTTCAAGGGCGGGCGGAGGGCGAGTTCCCGCTTAATACATACAAAAAATAAGGAGAATATGCATTTTTGCCCTCCTAAGTCTCCTTTATTCTTCTTGTTCTTTATAAAAGTAGCTTTTTGGTCCTGGCTCTACTGGTTCAATGGTTATTTTTAAAAGCATACCTTTATTAAGAGCTAAGAATTTTGCTACTTCAACAACTTGTGAAGCATCTATCTTGAGGGTTATTTTTGTCTCTGCTTCATCATCATTAATAAGTTTAAATTTTGTTGCTTGAAATACTATCATTCATTCTCCTTTCTTTATGCATGACTTTTCCACCTACATAAACTTTTATAATCACAGTAATTTTCACAAAGCATATTAGGATTTGGGTAAAAGATTTCATTTTGAATAGCTTTAATAATCTGAAAGATGATTTGTTTTGTTGTTTTGAAGTCATCTTGGTTTTTCGAGGTTTGTAATATTTGTATTTCTGGATCTCTCTTAGAAATAAGTATATGAGCTTGTATCGGAACTTCTGTTGTCCCTGTAATATAAAAATAAGCCAGAGCATATATATTGAATTGAATATTTCTCTCTACTTGATCTTGTGTCCATTTTCTTTTTGTGGTTTTCCAGTCAACAAAACCATTTTTGTTGATTATAGCGTCTAAAATACACTGAACTTTATTGTTCGGTCCATCAACTCTTTTGAAGTCATATATAAAGTCTATATCTTTATTTTGTTCATTGATATCAAATGGAATAAATATTTCATATTCTGTTTGAGTTATAGGAAGATTTTTAAAAGTTTCACTACTTAGATACATTTTAAGTAGATTTAATCCTTCATTTTCGACAGCTTCGGGTTCTTCTTCTTGCCAGTTGATTTCTTGTTCTTGGGCTCTGAATCTTCGTAAATATTCTTCTATTCCTATTTCTAAACTCTTACTTTCATAACACTTTTCTATACCTTTATGAACAGCAGAGCCCATCCAAGCCCTGCCGTTCTTAATTGTCTGAATTTTCTCCACATATCTAAAATAATAACTCATTGGACAAGTCATATAGGTTTGTATTTTAGAGGGCGAAAGCTCTATCATTTTCCCTCCTGATTTTCTCTACAAGTTTGTTGTAAACAAAAAGAAAGTAATTCCAATCCTTTTCATTTCCAAGATCGGAATAAATATCTGTAGAAGAGCATTTCTGTAAAATAGTTATAGCAAGAGATTTTTGCCAAGATGTTCGTGTTCTAACAAAATGAATATCTCTAAATTGCCATATACCAATACCATACTCTTGTATTTCTACCTGTTCTTGTTCCATTTTTATTCACCTTCTCTATAAAGTTGAGGATTTGATTTTTGAGAAGCTATAAGTGTGTCTAAAAGATATTGCTTGATTTGGTCGTATTCATTATCTGTCAGTTCTCTAAGAGAAAGCCTTTCTTTTTTTAATAAGCCTGCTATTGTGCTATAAAAATGTTCGACTTCCTCATCGGTCCAGTTAGAAGTGTGAGCTTTATTCATAACCGCAATGCAAACATCTTCTCTGAGTCTTTCATCCTTTAGCCCTGTTTTCTCAAAGATTACATTTAATCCATTACGCATTTTTTGTATTCTTGCATTATGTTTCTGAAATTCATCAGTTTTATCTTTTTCGTATTTTTTGCCATTTTGTTGTTGTGGTTCTTGTTCCATAAATGCTTTAATCATAAACTGAAAATACTGGATAGGTATTACCCCCTTGATTGCATTTCGTATTGCTTTTGCACACGCCTTTTCGTATGCAAATTCATCAATAACAGTAGAACCATCTTTGAGTTGCAATTTTTTAGATTGTCGTTTAGGAATCTCGATTTCTATGTTATCAGCAAGATTTTTTGCATACCCATAAGCTATGAAGTATTCAGGAGTTTCTTCCACTTTTGAAACTCCATACCTGATATTTTTAAACCTACGTGCACCCTCTTTAATACCTGCATAACTTAATACGGGTTTTCCATCTTTTCCAATGTAAACAAGAGACTGTAATAATTCACCTGTCATCTCTTCTTGTAGAATTGCTTTTTCGTCTTCTCTTTCTACAAGATGTGCAGTTTCCTCTGGTGTTTCAGTGTTGACAAGTTTTATAGTTTTGACTTCTTCAGACATTGCAGACCTCCTTTTTTCCTCCAAAAAGCCAAGTTGAAAATAAGTGATTTCCACAATGACAATAACCATGTCCAGGTCTGTGATGTTCTTTGATTGAGACTTCCTCAGCTTCTTCAAAAGTAATTAAACGATGACAAAAATCACATCTGATTTTTGTTTGTTGCTTTTGATTCTCTTTTTCTTTTTGCATGTTCTCCCTTCCTTCTGTAGCATAATCAACAGCAGACTATGCTACTAAATTTTATTTATCTATATATAGATTGATACAATATTTTTTATATAAGTCAATAGTTTTTAATAAAATTTTAATTATTTTTTCGAAATTGAGCATAATATTTTGTTAATTTTCTTTTCTGCCGCATCTTCTATCCTTGTTAGATTGTGCACATAAACCATTGTTGTTGCTATATCTTTTTAAGTGTATATTTATAAATATTGTAAGTATTTGATTTTATTGGTTTTGTATTCAAAAACTCCTGTAGATACGAAAATATTATCAGCATAAGAAATTCAATTCCTTTCTATTTTATTTACTTTTAATAAACTTTATTAATTTCTCAATCTCTTTTTTTTCTACAATAAAGCTTTTCCCCACTGCAAGATAAGATAATATTCCAATCTTGCATAAACTATATACATCTCCAATTTTAAAATCTCTTTCTGGAAGTTCTTTTTTGAGAATCTCATATACTTGTTTAATGGTCAAAAAAGAGTATTGCTTCTGAGTATTTTCTTCTACTTCTACTACTCCATCTTTAAATTTAACAAAGTAATCGCATTCCTGTCTGGAATTTGTTGTTTTGTCTCCAGAAGTCAAAAAAGCTTCCTGCTCCTCTTCATCCCAAAAGAGGTCATCAAGATGTTCTTTCATAAATTCTTTCCATTCTTCAGATGTAAGATTCATTCTTTTATTCCTTTACATAAGCACAATAAGGTCTGAATTCCCATTTTGAACCTGTTTTTTGAGTTAATCTATCAGTAGTTTTGTCCCACCAATAACCTCGAAAATTGCTCATATCGGGGCAAACCCCTTGTTCTACATAATTGATACCTTTCTTTTGGAACATTTTTTGAACCATTTCTGGAAGATCTTTGTGAAGTATAATCTCTTCAGTTATACAACCTTCCTTTTTGAATACCTTTTTGTATTCAGATTTGGATATACTCATTTATTCCCTCCTTTAATTTAGATTATTTAAAAAAATTTAATAGCGTCAAGAGTTCTCTTTTATTTTTTTTGGTCATCTTATTTAACATCTTTAATAACCGTTCTTACTTCACTTATTTTGATAGGCTCACCGTTTTGGAGTTTAGCATATTCGTGAAGATATGAATATACCAAGATTTTATTAGTTGGTTTTTGTATTCTTGGATATACTGTCAAATATTGATTACCTTTTGAGATTTTTTGCCAATAATCTTTGTAATTGTTGAAACCTTTTTGAGTTAAGTATTTATTAATATCTTCATTAGTTATTTCATAATCAAAGTAGAATACTTCACAGTTATTTTCATCTTCAAAATCTATATTAAACATTTTACACCTCATCGTTTATATTTTTAATTACTATTCTTGTTTCAGTCATCTTAATTGGATTATCATTCTTGTCTAACTTTGCATATTCGTGTAAATATGAATACGCAAGAAGTTTTTTTGATGGTTTTGCAATTCTGACATAAAACGTCATAGTAGTTCCATCATAGCATTTCTTTTTGAAATACCTTCCCTTGTTTACTGCCTGTAAACTTTCTAAATACTTTTCTACTACTTCCTGAGATATCTCTTGTTCAAATTCATAAATTTTGCTTACATCAATCTCTGGGAATGTAATAGAAAATTTCGTAAATGCATATAACTGTGGTAGAATGTCTTTTAACTGCTCCTTAATTCTTTTCAATATGGAAAAATTCAACTCTTCTTCTGGAAGTCCACCGTCGTATTTAAGTTTTCCCATAATTGCAGACATGTCTGCTTCACTTATGGGAAAATCTCTCCATTTCTTCAAGTCGTAATCTTCAATCTCATCGCATGGAAGTTCAAACTTCCATACTTCATCGTCATCAAGTCCACATCTTTCTGATATTAGAGAATGCGAATCTAAATTGTATTTACATCCTCTAATACCACCCAAGAAGTGAACTGTCCCTGATTTGTCAACATTAAAAGAAAAGAATTCACACATTTAATTTACCTCCCTTAAATTTTGGATATTTTTCTCAGGATATATCCATAAACCCTTATATTCTCTGGACTTTCTAAAGCCATAATTCTTTAGAAAGTTGTAAATACATTTCTGAGCTTTACGCCTAAGATATTTGTAATTCCTGTCTACATCACAGGTATATCTTAAACAGTCGGCGTAAAGTTCTTGCTGTAAATCTTCCCAGAGGCTCTGCTTTAACAGAGCCTCTTTAACTTCCATTGGAATATATTTAACTTGGGTAAAATATATTCCAGCTATCCGATTTTTATTTTCATCTTCAAATCTATATTGCATTTTAATCCCTTCTTTTTTCTTTAAAGAAGTTACAAGCTTCTTCTTTGCCAAAGCATTCATCTCTGCCTGTAATGTCTCCACCTAAATCACAAAATCCATTCGAACTGCAATTCCAATATTCATCAACCTCTCTATCATCAGTAATATAATAAATACAATCACAGCAATAATTCATTGTTCTCCCTCCTTTATTAATATATATTCATCATACATATTTAAACTTGCAATAAGAACTTTCTCTAAGATTTTGTAATTGCTATCGGATAAAACCGCATAATAGTTAACCCAGCCATACTCTACATCGCAGTTATAATTCCAATCACCAATATCCCAACCACCATTTCGTTCAACTGCAGTTTGATAAACTTTGTCAAGGAGTTCTTCTAACTGCTCTTTTGTAAAATCTTTAATGTTTAATTTGTTCTCAATCATTTATCCCTCCTTTAAAATTTCTTGTATTCTCTCAAGAAGTTTGCTTTTCAAAAGCTCTTGCTTGAGAGCTTCAATAATTTTTGAAGCTTGAAGTTTATTTATATTGACTATACCTAAATCTTCAAGCTTCGCTTTCTCAAACCAATAACTGTGAATTAAATCGAGAATGTAATTTAACTGCTTTTTTGAAGCTGGGTCTTGAGTGTGAATAACTTTAACATCTTTGTTCCCTTCAAGAATATCGATAAGTTCTTGATGAGAACTTGCGATTTTGTCGATTACCTCTTTATTCATTTTTTCCTCCTTATTATTTATATTTATCATCTTGAATATATTTTTAACACATTTTAAAAATATGTCAAGTATATTTTTAATAATTTTTAAAATATTGAACTTTGATGTGATGAGATATTACAAGTTTTTAGTTTTTTTTCATAAAATTTTTAAACTTATAAATATCCTTGAAATATTGATTTGATGAGTGTTTATAAAAAATGCAAGGATTTTTATAAAAAAAATAGGTTTATTTTCATAATTTTTAATAAAAACTTAAAAAAATAGTTTTATAAAATGTTTATTTAGTTAGGTATGATGAGTATATACAGCTTTAAAAAATATTTAAAATAATAAAAAATATTTTAAAAATATCTAAATTATTATATCTTTTAGAACTTCAAAGAAACCGTTTGACTTTAATGTAAATTGTTTATCATCATTAATTTCTACAACTTCCCAAAATCCTGTCCCAATTGTTTTAGGACTTAAAGTAATCTTTAAATAGTTTCCTACAATTGTCATTTCTACTGGCTCTATAAAATATGCTGTGTCATCTATTTTTTGTTTTACTGCAAATTTATAAATGTATGCAGGATTGGGTGTAAATATATTACCATTTTGATCTTTAAACAGTAACGAAATGGTAACTGTATCTCCTCTATAGATTTTAATCTCTTTTATATCAGTATTATAAGTCATAAAATCTCTCCTTATCTTAGGAAGGGGTTGGCTACCCTTCCTAAGTCTTTACAAATAGAAGAATATTTTATTATTTAAAAATACTCTTCCAAGTAGTTCTCCAAAACACCTGTGAAGTTGTAAGAATAACGATAAAAGTTCCAAGAATGGTATCAACATCTGTAAAGTTTAATTTTCCTTCTGCTCCTGTTGCTGTAATAGATACAATAAAAGTGATTATAACAGCTACTATAAGCTTTTTAGTTCCAGAAAGTTTTTTTGCAACAAATTCAATTAATAAAGGAACTAAAGCTCCAACAATAACATTTAAAGTTGTCCAGTTCATATTCCCTCCTTTCTTAAAATAGTAATTTCCTTAGTATTAGGATGCCAGAGTATTTGACATCCAAATAAATTTGCTATATCTCTCAAGCCCAGCATCGTTCTATTGTTTATAATCTGTGGAGCAGTGATAAGTCTTATGGTGTTGTTATTTTTAGATGCTAGTGTATCTCCAACCTTCATTTTTATATTTTCTATGTTAGAGTATTTTCCAATTACTGCTACAATTGCTTGAGCAATGTATTCTCTTTCTTGAAGATGCTTTTGAAGGTCAGAACTGTTAGAAATAAATCCGCATTCTAATAACACAAAAGGTATTTTTGCAATATCAAAAGCCGCTATACTTCTTGGATTTTGTGTATAATGTTTTGCTCCTCTATTTTGAAATCCTAAATATCTACATAGATAATAAACCAAATCATTTGCTAAATCTTTGCCCTTGTTGTTATAAAGTGCGTGAACTCCAGCAGCATTGCTATTTCCTGAGTCCATATGTATAACAATGTAATAATCACATTTGTTGTTAATTGCTTCTCTATACCTGTCTTGTGTATTCCAATAATAACTTGGAACAAAATAATCAATATATCCTTTTAAATATTGACAAATTGATAGCTTGAGTTGTGATGTTAAGTTTGCTTCTGTATATTTACCATTAACCGCTCCGGGATCTAACCAACCTGTGTCGGGATTTTTTGCATTGTGACCACTATCTATTGCTATCTTCATGGTATTTTTCCAAATGCTTTAATTATAGCAAGCAAAGAAACAATAACCGCAATAATAGAGGGTATTTGTGTTAAAATCCACCTTGCATTAGATAAGGGTCTCAACTCTTTCTCTTGACAGTTATTTTGTTTTTCAAGCTCTGTTATTCTATATTCATGTAATTGAATATCAGAGCATAGTTTTGATAACTTTTCATCTACCTTATCAAGTTTATGCTCAATTCGTTCAAGTCTTTGGTCGTCCATTTATACCTCTTAAATTGGCATATTCCATAGTCTATAACGTATATAATCGTTGGTAATAAAAATATCACCTTCACCAACTTTATCATCCGTTGCTGGAACCTGACTTGCTCCTAACATTTGAAAGACCGTCACATGGTAATTCCCGTCATCCCATAGAATTCGAGCTTCATTTACTTCATAAAGTCCTTTTATAACTGCATTTTCAGTCATTGTAAAATAAGGGTTTGCTGGAGAAGATTTAAATATTCCATCCGTAGCGTCAAGAATGTATTGATTTATTTCCTTTCGAACAATACAGTAGAGAGATAGCCCCTTTTCGTAGTAGTCAAATCGTATGTTTTTATTCTCTGCCATTTTTCACCTCCTAAATTCCTAAACTTGCTTTATAGTTTGCATAATAATCTTTTATTGATTTTACATACTCATCGTATTCTGTTATTTTTGTTTTATCTTCTGTAGTTTTTGTCGCTAAGTTTTTTGTGTGTATAATATTTAGCTCCTCATCAATACTGTATTTCTCTCTTATTTTGTCAATTATTCTCTCTTTATACCTTTTCCAATGAGAGCTATACTTTCTCAGTTTTTCTTTAAGTTCTGCAGTCAAAACTACCTCTTCTAAAATAATTCCTTTTGGTTGCTCAGGAGCTTTCTCTTCAAAAGCTACATACTGATAGTTATCAAATTCTTCCAGTTGGTCATTAGACAAGTGTATTATTGCATTCTCTGGTAAGTTTGCATCTATTATTGTATGCTTGTCGAAAATAGGTTGGTAGCGATATAGTTTCATTTTTATCCTCCTTTATGATTTAAGTAAATATTTAATAATTTCATAAATTCCATATACTTCCTGTTTAATTGTGTTTCAGAATTCATTCCCATTCGCTATCACTCATTAATCAGGGAAACAACAGGCACGAAAGCTCACATTGCTGTTGGAGTGTGAACGACAATTGCTCAAATTCAAGCCAAACACTCCCGCATCGGAACCGTTGTACCAATAGTAACAACGAAGACAACATAATTCATTTCTTCCTACATATTGATAATAATAATCTTTGCCTAATTTATCTGTTCCTGTAGTCGATATTCCTGTTTCTAAAGGAAGCGTGTTGCAAGTTAATTTATAATTATTTCCTGATATTGCATTAGAAAAAACTGTATTTGTTCCATTACCATATCGCTGAGAAAAAGTATTATTTGGATGAGTAGTGTTAAAATTTAAAGTTATTTCTTCTCCCCAATTTGCAACTCCTGTTGCCCCCCAATGGTCATTTGCTCCTGTATTTCCTGGTGTCCAAAGCTTTGGCGAATAACTTCTTTTTTTTGAGTAATAAGTTCCAAAAGAAACAGTTCCTCCACTTGTATAATCTGACCAGGTAGTAGAATCTACCGTGTCTAAACTGAAACTATTTTCATCTATAACTGTTATTTTATATGCTTTACCGTTTGCTTGTGTCATTCCTACAACTCCATTAATTCCAATTATAGTTCCAGTTGTAAGTCCGTGTCCCGAACAAGTTACCACCGCTGGATTTGCTTTTGTTATTCCTGTAATTGCTTTCGTGGAGCCTACACAAGTAAGCCCAAGAGCTATTTCATACATATTTCCATTTAAGTCTAATACACCGCATAATTGCCCATTATGAGATGTTTTTGCAAGTTGATTACAAGAACCTGTCAAAGCGGAATACTTAGGAGTTCCTGGAGGATCTTCATAACCATCCCAAACATAAAGTATTGAAGTATCATCTGCATCGCTTAAAGCATTATTGTTACACCCTTTAGGATAATGTTTAGTTAAATCTCTCCATGCACAATATTGAGCATCTTTCGGAATTGCTAAACTTAATAAAGCAAGTATAGCAAATTGCTGATTGGTCGTAACGAAGTATTTTGAATTTGCATTAATTTGCCCATTTACTCCATCTATTGCATGTGCTGCATTAATTGCTTCATAGTAATAATTTCCAGCACAAGCAGTCAAATCCGCTATGGGATTATGGGAAGAATGCATAGAAATTGGTTTACCGTCTTTAACTGAGCCTGCTACATACCCTTCTCCTTTCGCTATCTTGGAAGCCTTATATTTAAAAATATAAAATCCCTTTGGTATACCATTATCAATAAAGCCTTCCATAAGTATATAACCTTCTGCATTTGCGGCTGCTTCATCAACAAAATAATCCCAATCTTTTACTTGTATCTCAGGTACTCTTGTCCAATCAACTTTAAGCCAAAATTTAGGAATATATACAAATACTGAACCATCATTGTTGTAAAAGTTTCCATATCTTGCAGAACCTTTTATATATGTATCTGGATATGGATGTAGTTCTTCTGGTATATCAAAAGGATATGGCACACCCACACCAAATCCTTCTTCATAAGGATTACCAATACTTTCAAGCTTACAGCTTATCAGTTTTGGTATTTCAACATATTTATCCCACTTAGTCTTAAAAATACCTCTATAATATCTAAAAATGTCCACACTAAATGGTTTTATCATTTTTATTCCTCCTTAAAAAAGATAATTTAACTTCATTAAAGTTCTTTACCCCATATAATTATGCCAACAAGGCGGCTTATCGGTTGGATGAGAAGTAAGTAAGTTCTGTAAAGCAGTATACATACATGTTATCATGGCCCCATATAATTATACCAACAAGGCGGCTTATCGGTTGGATGAGAAGTAAGTAATTTCTGCAAGGCGGCATACATACATTCTATCATGGAAGCCAAACTATCATATCCTCTCATTAATGCTAAATTTTCGCATGCTGCTGTTTTTCCTTCTTCAGCGTCAAGTCTGCCATCCAAATCATCAAGTTCTGTTTGAAGTCCTGTAATAGCTTCTATAGGATGACAATCATTTGCTTCTCTACTGGTAGTATCGTTATGGGCAGGTGGTTCTACTTTTGTGTTATCTATTAGTAATGGAATTTCTCCTACCAATTCTTGGGAAGCGTTAATATCTGCTATAACTGAAATTTTTTCTACTTTAGAAGCTAAATCTTCAGTTAAATTCGTAATAGCTGATTCAGGATGACAATCCGTAGCATCTCTGTTTGGGTGTTCATTATGGTTATGAGCTTCAAGTCTTGCTTTATCTATAATTCCAGATAAACTATTAATTAAGTCAATTAATGCAGTATTTAGTGCGTGTATATCTATATACTCTTTTATAGAAGTTTTGTCTCCACGAGCTACAACAATCTCATCAATTATATCTCTTGCCTTAGCGGGATAAATTCTACCCTCAACATTTTCATCTACATATTGTTTTGTCGCCACATTTGCTGGTAAATCTTCTGGCTGTATAGGATTTCCAATCATATATGCATTTTTAATTTTATTTATCTCATTCTGAAGAGACAAGTTTAAATCCTCTACTGGAATTCCTGTTTCTGGTTTAAGATAAAATAGCATTGCCTGATAATTTTGAAAGAATTTCTCTACTTCAATTTTAAAAGCTTGAAATTCTTCCTTACTGACCTTATTTTCTACAACCTTTAATAACTCATCAATCGTCAATTTTGCACCTTCCTATTGTTTGTGGATAAACAGGTAAATAGATATAAAGATATTTTGTGTTTGTAGGATCTATTGATATTTGAACATCTAAAGGATAATATGTTGGCTTAATTCCTTTATCTCCAAAGTATTCAAATTCCTGCAAAGAGATTATTCGCTTTAAAATTCCATGATTATCAAAAACTCGTATAAGAAAATCATTTTTATCATATATAAATATATATTCTTGATTTGTAGTCATTCCTCCAAGTGTAATTCCTTGATAATAAAATTTATTACCAGTTATAGGGTCATTTTTAAGTCTTCTGCAACTTACAGCCTCATATCCATTTTCAAGGAATCCGTGACCAATTATTTCTACATCAGGTGGTTTATCCCTTAAGAATTCTTCATAAGTTCCTGGAATGTCATATCCAAAAACAAGTGTATAACATTCATAGCTAAGAATTCCAGAAAAGAATCCACCATATTCAATCTTAGGAATATAAGTGTATAATGCAGGTTTTATAATAAATTCACCTTGATATAATCCAGAAGTATTAAAAAAAGTGAAGACATTTTCATTTATTGTTCCACCACTTGAGATTATTTTTCTTAAAGTTAAAAGAATTATTTGATTTCCTAAAGTTGTCCAATCAATTAAATTATCCGCAAATTCTCCACCAAGATCAAATTGAGAAGATAAAGTAAAATTAGAATTCAAAATATACATAACTCTTTTTCTATTTTCCATCCCGCAAATAACACTTTCCCCTCCATTACCGCTCCATGAAAGTAAAGCCCATTTTCCATCTTGCAAAGGCTGTATACTTGAAAAATCTGTATTCCTTTTAATATGCCAATATTGATGCGTAGTTCCTGCTTTGGGTGGAAAATCAGACCATTGTAATTTCCATAAATATTTTCTTATACCCCGATTGTTATAAGTTGTTATTTCTTCTGTAGTGGGGTCAAATTTAAATATTTTTTGTCCGACAGTTAAATAAAAAAGAGAGTTTTTAACACAGAAATTGCCATATCCACCAATTTCTCCATGATAATCTCTATATATTCCTGAAGGTATATTTTTTAGCTCTGTAGGGGGTAAATTAGGATATTCACTACTATCTAAATACCAAGTATTTGGAAGAGAATAGAATTTATTTATAGTGTGATTCTCAACAATTGAAGACTTTGATTTATAAGATATTTCATTTATTTTACTTTTCCAATTTGCATGTTCGTTTGCTCTTTGGTTTACAAGAACTTCAAATCTATCTATTAAATTTTTAACAGGTCTAAATATTTCTGTAATCACTCAATTATCCTCATCTTTGCAATGAAAGTATTAGTCATTAGTTTTATAAGAAGATAAAGGTATTTATCTCGATATCCTAAACTCATTATTTCGCTCTGCCTGTTGAAACTGCTAATATTTTGATAAATAATATCACCAAGCATATCATTAAACTTGATTATTTTTGATAATTGACCAGTATTATTAAAAGCCCATATTCTAAAAGTTTTGTCTCCAAAGAATATCTTTCTGAAATAGAATAGCTCTCCGTCATAAATAAATTTCTGCGAATAAGTCTTTGGGTCACAATGAGTTAACCCGTAATTCTTGAGCTCAATGGTTTTTGTTGGGTCTATAATTCCACTTAAATCACAAGCATAAAGTGTATCGTAATAAGCAGATATACCTGGATCACTTCCTCCTGAAGCTGAAGGAACATAAGTTAATACTCTTAATTTTGTTCCATCCCAGCATATGCTTTTTACTCCACCATAATTTGCTGTATCCCAGTTAAATTTAGAAACATAGCTAAAATTTTGGTCAAAAACATAAAATCTGTTTATATTTTCAGTTATTCTCGTAGGAAAAGGATTAGATCTTACATAAGCATATTTTCTTCTATAAACTACATAATTATTACCACATCTTTCAATCATTTGATAATTTTGATTTACTGTCTCACCAAAATTTAAACCAAATGAAGTAAGTTCATAATTTAAAAGATTCATAACTATTGCATTGTTTCCTTTTAAAAATACAAAGTTTCCTTCTGAATTGAATGTGAAATCCTCTGCTCCATCCAAGATAGAATACATTCTTTCAAAACTATGCTCCTCTGGAATTATATCTTCAGAAGTTCTATACCCTCCACCTAAACCATTTAGTTGATCTGAGATAACTTTATGTTGATTTTGTAATGTTTCCCAATCAGGCTGAGGAGTTTCATTATCTCCCATCAAGTCAAATATATCTGCTACTTTATTTATGATTTGCTGTGTAGTTGCTATTAAAAGACCTTTCATTCCCATCTTATCTCACCTCACTTTAAAGTTATTACTCTTGAGACTTTAGTAATCTTTGAACCTGAAAATGTATAAGTTTCAGTTATTAACCATTTAGCATTTTCTATTGTCGAATATGTGAATTGTCCTGATTCGTTATAATAATATTTTTCCTGTATTGCTCTTCTGGGATAATCTATCTGAGTTAATCTATCAGAAGCATCATAAGTATAATTTTCATCTTCTTCTAAATTAAGATTTGTATCGAAATAAAGAAGCTCAAATAAACTATCAAAATCAATTCCATCTAATTTTGTTAAGTCAATGTCAGCAGTAGAGGCTATATGTATATTAAATATACTTGCGTTTGGATGGTCTATAGGAATCTGAGTTCTATGACTTCCTACTAAATAGTCAGGTTTTAAATTCCTTATATCTGTAATTTTGTCTTGAGTAATTTGAGTTGCTCCTGCTAAAACTAAAACATTCGAACTTCCTAATGCGTCCGCTGGTACATCAGGTGCAACAGGGACTTCTGCAGGAGTTCCTTGTAGGTAAAGGATTTCTCTATAATCAAGAATAAAAGTAAGTTTCTCTTCATTGTAGAGTTGCCCTGTATTTGGGTCTCTGAATGTTAAATTCTCTGATATATATTCCCTTGTCGCATATTTAACCGCTATTGTATCCAATCGTGGTAAAGTAGGATGAGCTTCCTGTATAGTTATCTCATAATCTTCAGGATGAACTATATTCTTCCAATTCTTCCATCCACTTCCTAATTGAAGAACAACCTTCATAGAAGCTGGATTTGTTGCTAAAGTATTTAACCCACTATAACAAAAGTTATCTATACTGACTACCTCTTGACCATACTTCTCGAGATAGTTTTCATTCTTAATCTGAACATCATTTAAATGAGCCGTTTGGACTAATTGGTTATCAAAGAATTTTCTTCTATTCATACGCCTCACCTCCACAGGTTAACTTAAAAATACTTCCAGCTGGCTTTATACGATTTACTGTTTCTTCTATATGTTTATAGTCCCAGAGAGTTTTAAGACTTAACCAAGCAATTGTAAAAGTGTTCTGGTTTAGGTAAGCTTGATTAGTAAAGAATCCATCATAAGTTTTAATAGGAAGTTGTATCTCAAATTCATATTCAGTTAGAATTTCGGGATATTCATCCCATTTATATATTGTGCAAGTTTGAGGAGTTATCATTGAATCAACTGTTGCTTTTATCTTTGGTCTTGTTATTCCTCTTCCAAGATAAACTGCTTTTATTCTTGCCCTATAAGATTCATCAGTTTCATTTAGAAGTTTTTTAAGTGCTACATCCTTCCCAAATTTATCAAGCCATTCTCCTGTTGCTGTGTTTAAATACCTTTGGTTATCGTGTTCATTTTTAGTTTGAATAAATTTATCAAATGTATTTGCAAAAGCTCCAATTAAATCTTTTACAAGTTTTCCACTTTTGTTAAATACATTGTGTAATAAATTTAAAAGATAATTAATCATAAACGACCTCAATAATTCCAGCTCTTATAATTTCATAAGCCTCTGGTGTGATATCTGAATCATCAACTGTGCAATTCTTAATTTGCTCTAATTCAAGAACTTTTCTAATTATCTGAGAGTTATAAAGTGTTTCTCCCATTTTGAGAGAGTTAATGTATTCATTTGCCTTACTCTGAACCAAAATTGTTATTTCTGCTAAAGTCTCAGTAAGATTTTCTTTTAATGAAACTCTTATCTTTCTATCAACTGTTTTTATTTCACATCTTCTAACGAAATAAGCTTCTGAAGCTGATACCCAGTTCTCTAATTCATTATAGCAATTTCTTACAATCTCCCATGCTATATTTCCTGTCCCATCATCGATGTATATAATATTTGTTCCATCTCGAAAACTTGAGAAGGTTTCTATGTATTCTATGCTACCTTTGTTTGTTAAAGTATCAAGCTTTATCGTGTGTAATCCTTCAGTTGTGAATTCTTTCTCAATTGTTAACCTTGAATTTTCACCAGTTAAATTTATGTCTTGAACTTCACTATCAAAGTAAAGCTTAATAGCTCCATAAGTAGGATCGTTCCAAAGTGCCACTTTACAGTTTTTACACTTAGTTTTTAAGATAGCTTCTCCAGTTCCTTCTTTTCTTTGACCATAATAAAGACTTGCATTTTCTATAATTTCCCATGTTCCAGTGAAATTGAGTTTTATAATCGGATATTTCTCCCAGTTATCTTCTACATTACTTCTTACAGTTGCATTTCTAACACCAGTAACAGTTTTAGCTCCATATTTCAAAGCTGTCTTTGTTCCTCGAGTTAGTCCATCTCTAATGAATTCTAAAGCTCTATCTCTTAATTCATCATCAGTTTCATAATCTTCTCCGCCTGAACCTGAAACAGTATTTTCTACCCTAATAATTCCAGAAAGTTCTACAACCTGATATAAATAGTAAGGAGGGATATTATATTCAATTCCGACCTCTGTTGCCCTACATTGTCCCGAGCCAACTGTTTGACCAGCAAGTATTATAATATCTTCTAATGTTTCATAAATTTTAGGTTCTGGCTCATTAGTTATTACTCTTGTTCCAGCAGGAATTGTAAAATCTGATTCTTGTTCATTGATGTAAAAATTAACATTTGAGATTAAAGCTTTACTTCCAGTATTTCTTATTATATTAAAATCGCCTACACATTTATCAAGCCATTCACCGTCTGCAGTTAAAATGTAGTTTTGTAATAGAAAGTTATATAGCGTATTATATAATTCGCTTCCAATCTCTGCGTTTAATTCACAGATTGTTCTTAGAATTGAGCCAGTATTCCAATCAGTTAAAACTGAACTATGATCTTCTAAGTAAGTTTTTAAATCTGCTAATATCTCTTCAAATGTCTTCATAGTTTAATCCTCAAAAGCAAATTTTCTGGTTTATCGCTTGAGATTGGTATTATTTCTAAACTGATAACAATAGTATCTGTATATAACTCTTTAACTTCTAAATTATTAATTCTTTCAATTCTTGGTTCTTCTGAGAGTGTTCTAAGTAATTCTATAGCTATAATAGTCCTCAAAACATCTGTATTTGGTTTTGATATTAAGTTTTGAATTATTGTCCCATATTCAGGGTGCCAAATTAAAGCTCCTATAACTGTCCTGATTCTGTGAACTAAAGCTTGCTCTAAATTATCTAAGCCAGCAATCCAGGTTAAATCACCTGCTTGATTGACTTGAAAATCTCCGTTATTTAAAAGTATATCTACGCCTAATAATTCATGTTCCATTTTTCCTTTAAATTTAATTCCTTATTAAAATAGATAAGTATTAATTGAAAAAGTTCTTTAAAAATTATCCAAAACTTCCAATTATAGATATTATTCCATTTTTAAATTTAAATCCACAAGGACCTTCTTTATCAACATGTATTATCTCTCCAACTCCATCTTTATTGCCTTTATATAGTCTTTCAGAATAATGACATCCAAAAGCATTTTTGATTTCATAATACCAACTATCTGCTGTCTCTTGAAGTGTTATCAAATTTCTACTCATTACTCTTCCTTGTATATGAGCCTCAGAAGCAGTGCTTCTTAAAACCATTCCAGTATCTCCTCCTACTTCTATTCTTGCTTGAGTATCTCCTTCAGTATCTTCAAGTGAAATAAGCTTATATTCTCCCATATTTCCTTCAATTTTTCTTTTTACTCTTCCATCAACCATATCTGCTTTAATCATCACCACATGACCTTTATTGTGAGTTATGAAGCAATCTCCAGCTTCAGTTATTGTCATTACTGTTCCTGTTTTATGAAATACTTTTATATTTCCATCTTTGTCCAATAAAATCCAAGTTCCCTTTTTATGCTTCAAAAGGCAATCTCCAATTCGTAAAGGTAAATCATGCTCTGGGGGAGGATTTGATTCGCTCCAAGCAAAGACAAGTATAAATCCATCATTTAACTTTTTATTTTGAAAACATACAACACATTCATCATTTACATAAGGAACAAAGGCTAATCCATAATCTTTACCAGCGTATAATGTCTTTATTTTAAGCCATCCAGTCTCAAGTGGACCATAAGGTTCAGTTCTACTAATTTTTACTTGTGCCAGCATTTTAACAGGATCAACCTTAGTAATAACTCCAGGAAGAGCTGTATAAATATTCTTAATATGTTTTCTGATTAATAATTCAGTTCTATTTAACTCATCCATTGTATACCGCCTTTGGGTCTCTATTCTCTACTAAAAGATTTGTAGTATATCTATCTGCTGAGAAATCCTGTGTTAATTCTTTAATCCAATAAAATCCAGAATAAGGTCCAGCATTTACCACCTCACAAAAAGTATCTGCTTCAAGATAAGGAATTCCTGGAGTATCAAATTCAATTTGTATATATTCTCTCTCCATTTTCCATAAATTGTAAATTGCAAGTTCTTTAGCCATTAAATCAGAAGTAACAAATTTATTATCAATTACTTGAGTTTTTGTTTTACCTGTTATTCTTGGAATGGAACTCTCTGCTACTCCAGAATAAAGTTTTTTATCGTCAGACCATTTTACAACCTCTACTTTGTTATAAGGAAATTGTGAAGTTTGATGCTTTATCGTAGTATTTATCATATTAGAGTTTTGAAAATCATCAGGATATCCAAGAAGGAATTGATAGATTGTTTGATTTGTTTGTCTCCAAACTCCAAAATAAAGAGTATTATCATTCGTTAAGTAAGTATCTAATCCAAAAGAATCTGCAAGTTCAACTATTTGCTCCCATCTACTTTTATTTTCCATAATCAGATCTCCAATAAAATAATTGGGACAGTTTAGACTAAGAGCAAAATAACCACTATTTAAATCCTTTATAACTTTATGAATATTAGCTTTCTCCCATTTATGAGTAATTGTGTCATCTATTAAAATTGATAGTTTACTTCTTGCTTCAAAAGTAATAATCGAACCATTTGGAGCTATATTAAAATTTGTCATATCAGTAAATCCAGAAAATACCCTATACCAATTGTATTGCTTCCATTCTTCATATGTAAGATAGATTTCAATAGTATTTGGCAAATAAGAATAGAAAGTTTCAAGATACCTATTATCGGTATTCTCTATTGTAATATTTGCAGTCTCTGCCTCTTTATGTCCCTTTTTAACAACTACTACTTGTTGAGGTAAGGTATCAATTCCATTTATTTTTATAACACATCTTGGTTTCATATTTATTTTTCTCTATTAAAGAGATAAGATTTACTTAAGAAAGTTCTGAAAGTTGTTATAATAGTTTTAAAATGAAAAGATTAAATAAATTCTTTTTTTAAAGGAGGGGTTTTTATGGCAAAATTAAAGGATATTCTTGAAAAGAATGAACAAGAATACAAAGAATGGAATAATGATGATCCAATAAGAAGAGCAATAAAAGAAAAAGAAGTGCAAAAAGAAATGCAAAAGCAAAAGATAATCCAAAACAAGAAAGAAACAGATTTTTATAAAAAATTAATGTTTGCTGGTCTTTATGGTATTTTATATACTGCAATAGCTGGAGTATTGATTTTCTTTTTAATAATCTTATTTGCTTTTGGTGGTGAGACATTTCCTACTTGGCTAATGTATCTTATTCTTATAGCAGCATCCATAATAGGCCTTCATACTGGCTTTCAGAAGTAGTTATCCTGCTGTAAATCTTCTTTCATTGGATTCTCCAGGATTCAAAATAATTTCCTTTGGTATACAAATTGTCTTGCCAACTTCTTCAAAAATAGAATAAGGGTCATACCATTTTATATTCCCTGCCTTGACATTATAATCTATAATAAAACTCATAAGCATTTGCGTAAATCCACCTTCACTACTCCACCCATAATATGAAGAAATAATATTTGCCCAAGTGTCTCCTTCTTTAATTGTATAAGGTATGCAATCTACTCGTCCATCTTTCTTTTTGAATTTTGCTTTATATTCTCCAATTTCTCTGTTCTCCCATTCATCTACTGGCGTTATTGGTTTTTCTTTCCCATTTCCTCCACCTGGTTCAGTTCCTCCTCCTCCTCCAGTTCCAGGAGGTGGTGTTGCTGGTATTTCAGGAATAGGTCTTAATTTGCTTACGTCTTTTGGATATTTTAGAGTTTTAAGTGGCTCATATTTCCAGAGCTCCGATGAACATATATACCAATTATGATACTTTTCTTCCCTAAAGTTCAAATTCTTCATTAATATTTTTCTAACCCAAACATCAAAACCAAAATACATAGGGTCTCCTGCATCAACCCATCCACATAAAGTCATTAAATCTTGATGAGCTGTTTCTCCGTAAAGTGTAAATTCTATAGGAATATACTTTAATCCTCTACCGCCCATAGCTTGTAGAACTGGTGTATTTCTTCCTGGAATGTCTATCTCCGCTATATTTTGCTCCTTATAAAAAGGAACTGGAGAATGTAATTTAGTTAGAACAACATAATTTGATAACTGGAATCTTTTAGCAGGTAAATATCCTAATATTGCTATTCCTGGAGGAATTTGTCCTATATTTACTAAATCTTCATCATTCCACCACCAATCCCAAAGATTATTCATATTCTAAATAAGGAACTCCTTTTGCTTTTAATCTCATATTTTTTACTGTCTCTTCACTCGTAGTAATTTGGTCAAAATTTATTTTACTTGGTAATCCTTCTCTTGAAGCTATTCCTTCTGGTATTTCTAAGGTTAAATTTAAATTAAACTCTTTCCTATATCCAAGTTGAGAAGGAGTCAATCCCCCTAATCTTTCCTGTTCTCTTAAAGCTTCATCTCTTCTTTTAAATTCTTCCAATATATCTTCGTATCCTTTAGCAAATGACTTTTGTATCGCTAATTCTTTTTGTTGAGCTTCCGTAAGCCCATAAATGCTATCAGCCCATTTTACAGTTTCTATATTATTTCTCCAAATGAAATTACTTAACCAATCTAAAGTATTTCCGAAGATTTTAGAAACTTTATTTCCTTGTTGTAATCCATTTATCCAATTTCTTACACCTTTCCAAGATTCTTCAGCTTCTCTCGCTCTTTTAATTTCCATATCTATATATTCTTTGTTAGCAGTTCTTTTTTTAAGTAGAAAAGCAAGATAATCACTTAATTCTCGCTGTTGTTCTTTTGTTCTTGCTTTTGCCATAAGTTCTTGAGTTTTTTGAATTTCTGCTTCTATTTCTTCTCCACCTTTTTTATATCGTTCTAAAATAACTGCAGGCAATCTATTCGCTACTTCTTCTGCTCCAACAACAGCAGCTGCTACACCCGCTGCTGGTGTAGCTATTAATCCTTTAACACCTGCTGCTGCTTTTCCTAATGTCCCAGCTCCTGTAGCTATTGCTCCACCACCAGCTAAAGCTTGTCCTGTTAATCCTGCTTTAAATCCTGCTCCTATTCCACCTATAGTTTTAGTAAGCCAGCCTATAGTCCCTAAACCAGCTAAAGCACCACCTGCTCCAAGTATTACTTTCAGTCCTGTTTGCATTCTATTGATTGATTTTTCTGATTCTAATGTTTTCCCTAAAAAATCATCAATTTTTGTAATTGGTCCTTCTAAGCTTAAAGCAAATGTTTCTCCTACTTTAATTCCTATTCCTTTCATTTTCTGTTTTATTGTATCTACCCTATGAGAAATAGTGTTTTCCATTTTCTCCATAGCTTTTTCTGTTGTTCCTGAAGATGTTTCAATTTCACCAGAAAACTTTTTAAATGACTCCCTGGCTGTATTCATTAATGGAGCTACTGCTCTAAATGCTCTCATCTCCGGAAATAGCTTCTGTATTTTCTCAACATCTGTCCCAATTTTAGAATTTATTTCATCTAAAAATGCTAATATACCTACTTTTTTTAAATGCGATACATTAAATTCTAATCCTAAACTTTTAGCAAAATCTTGTGCTTCTTTATTTGAATCAACTACTGACAAAAGAAATCTATTTAGAGAAGTAGATGCTTCATCAACTGGGACTCCTACCATAGTTAATGCAGCAAACGCTCCAAGTAATTCATCTATTGATACGCCTGCTAAAGCTCCTGTTTGTGCAAAGCCTGCTACAGCATCAGATAATTGAAGAAACTCTACTCTTCCTAATTTAACTGTCTGGAATAGCTTATCAGAAACTTCCATTGCTTTTTCAGTTTCCATTCCATATGATTTGAGGACTGTTAATATAGCATTTGCCGATGTTTCTATATTTGCTCCTCCTGCTACTGCTGCTTTGGATACTACCTCAATGAATTGTGTTGCTTTTTCTGGTTCAATAGAAGTTGATATTGCCTGATGTACGCCTCTTGCAACATCTTCAATATCTTTTCCAGTTTCTCCTGCGATTTTCAATATATCATTACTCATACTTTTATAGTCAAATTTCACATCATCTATCAATGTTGAAATATAAGCTATGCTTTTTTGAAAATCAGCAAATTGCTTTACGCTTGCTCCAATAGCTACTCCCGATACTGCCATTCCTGCAAGACCAACTTTCATCATTGAAAGATATTGAGAAGTTTGAAGCATAGATTTATTCATTGCTTCATTTCTCATCTGCATTTGTTTCATACTTGCTTCTGCTTTTGTAGTTGCAGAATTGACAGTAGCAGACATTCTATCTATGGCATATAAAGTTATTCCAGCCTTTAGCCCACCGCCAAGCGCTCCAATCATTATTCTTCAACCCACCTTAATAATTTTTCAGTAGCTTCTTCTGTTAAATCGCTTCTAATAAATTCTTTAATATTCTCGTAAAGAATTTCTAATTCGGCTTTTCTGAGTCTTCCTGTTTCTTCCCAGCTAAAGTTTCCCCACTTGACAAGGATGATTCGCTTTTTAAAGCTTCTCCAGCCATCCTTGCCAATAGTAGAAAAAAACTTTCTGTTTGATTCAACTCATTATAGTTTGCTACTATTTCATCTTTATCTCTTTTAGGTAGTTCAAGAAGAAATTTAAAAGCATCTTGTGGTGTAATCTCTTTATCATTAATCTTTTTTATTGAGAAAGCTACGCATGATAAAAATTCAGCTTCATCTGCAATAGAACCAGATAATCCATAGAAATCTCTCCAGTGATTTCTATAAACTATTTTCGCATCTAATTCTTCTTTGACTGTAATAGGTTTCATTTCAATTATTGGTTCTTCTTTTGCTTCTGGTTTATTTTTTATTATCTTCATTAACTTAACTCCGATGCCACAAAGTTAATTGTTATTTCTACTGCAGTATCTCCTTCACGCCTTCTTGCTCTTCTGCTCAAAATTACATCATTGTATTTATCAATTGTTTCAGTTCCATTTTTGTATTTTGTTACAAGCTCCATACTTATTTTAGGATATGGTTCTTCAAGTTTTTGATTTACAATCTTTTCTTTATGAAATTTATCAAATGATCCATCTCTATCCAAGATAGTGATTGTTCCAGTCTTCTCACAACCTGTATCAGGAATATAAGAAGGGTCCATATGACCCATTAATTGGACTTTTACTGGTTCCTTACTTGTATCATCGTCAAAAGCCCTTGTTATATTTGCTAAATCAATTTCTCCATCCGCTGTATGAAGATATAGTTTCCCATACTTACCAAGTATTGCATCACTTATAGGCATTTATTCACCTCCTTAAATTATTTGCTCTCTTAAAATTGTTGATTCCAATGAAGTTGGAGAAACTGTTGAGCGATTGATAATGTAATGTGCTGCACCTATAAATAACACTCCCCAGTCACAATAAAGTGTGTCTGGTAAAGATGCTTCTGTCACTTTAACCCACATATCTTTTATTATTCCATTACCCCAGCTCGTTGGCTCATTTAAAGCCCAATGTTGCACTAACTCCATAGAACCTTGAAGTTGCCTTTGTAATTCAGCTGTATTTGGTTTGGATATCGCCCAGCTTATAGCATCCCTCATTCTTCTATTTATTGCGTCATAAGTAGCCGTATATTGAACTTCAATTAAATCTGGGTCAGTAGTTTTATTGTAAGAATGAATTGTCTTTATTACTCTTCCACTTGCATCTCTTATTCCTTTTCCTACTACATTAATTTTTCTAAGTAAGAAACTTTCAATTTGAGAATCATCCCATGCTTTCTTTAAAGATAGAGCATCAGTAATATAGTTATTAGAAGGTGAAACAAATACCTCATTCTTACAAAGAATACCCATCACTGCAGCAATAGGAGAGACATAGCTTCCCTTCTTTGCATAAGATTCATAATATCCTGCCCAGTAAGAAGCCCTACCGTTTGGAGAATTCAATGCTTCTGCTGCAGTTTTAATTTCATCATCAGTTGCACCTATTAAGTGGGTTAAAAGAGCTTTTCCATAATTCCTGTTCTCACATATAGTTATCATTGCTGCATTTATAGAAGCATCACCTTCTAAGGTAGCGGTTGCAATATTAAACCAATCAGGATCTACAATTGCTAACTGTAGACCTGTTCTTACTCCAGTAGTAGGATTATAAGTTCCAATAATATTTGTGTTAGTTACTGCATCCCCATCTGCTCCACCTGCTAAAGAAACATAGTTTTCTGTAGTATCTGGCAAGTCTGCGGTCAGTTTTGTTGCAACCACATATTCAGATAGAGTTGCATCATTTCCTAAAGCTTCTACTAAAGCATCATTACTTTGAACTGCAAGAACTGAACCTATTAGATTTGTTCCATACTTGAAATGATATGTTCTTGTTCCTGTAATATCTTCTGAAATTTTTACAGATAAATCATTTCCCCATGCACCTTCATTTGCAGCAGTAATTGTAATAGCATCAGTGTCTGTTTTCTTAAAAGTTTTGCTTGCCTTAGCAGCATTAGCTCCTTTAACTACTACTACATGAAAGTTATTAGCTCCATTAAGATATGCTCTATAACAGAAGTCATAAATATCACCTGATTCAACTTTATTTGCTATTGTATCGAATGTTCCAATAATAACCTTATTCAATGTCCCTCTTTTTGCAGTTCCAGTCACAAAATTTACTTTTGTTGGTGGTTCAGGTGGAATATAAACTCCACCCTTTCTTCTTATATCATATACTCCTGGAATTATCATTATTCTTCACCTCTTTTTTTAAAGGATTTGTCCTCTTTAATTTTTTCTTCTTTTACTTCTTTTACCTCTTCAACTTTTATATAGCCATTGTGAACAAAAGTCTCAAGCATATACTTAAAACTTTCGCATTCTGGCATTTCTATTGTTATTCCTTCTCCAAGCTTTTTAATCTTACCATCAATATTAAATATAAGCTCAGAGTAATTCTTTGATGTTGGAGTTATTTTAACCATTTATTCCTCCTTTATACTTTCACTAATAATAATTCTTGTCTTCTTATAATTATTTAGTCTATTTAAAAGCTCTGTAATTAGCGTTCCTGTCTTTGTTATATCTTCTTCATATTCTATTATAAAATTCTGTTTAACTGTAATTAGTAATGGTTCTTCTGATTTCAAGTAAGCAATATCAGTAAACTTTATGTCAACAAATAAGTTATTGAATCTATCTGTATTGAATTTTTCTATAAATCTGTGTCTTAAAACTGCTGCAATATCACTAACAATGTTAACTGCTTCCCATAAATCATTTATTTCTATATTCACATAATAAGCCATGTTAAGTAAGTGACTTAATGTGTTCCCCTCCATGTCAAGATATTCTATTACATCTTTAGAAGGAACTTCAATCACTATGAAAGGACTCATGGAAGCAACTTCAAAATCAGTTCCAATAAATGAAACTAAATCAGTTTGTTGCTCTAAGAAATCCTTAATAGCACCTAAAACATCACTTACTTTTTCTATCATTTCACTATATACCTAAGCATAACTGCACTGAATATCTCTTCTATTTCTTCTTTAAGTTGTGGAACTTCTTCAGGCTTTCGAACCATTGGTCTTGCTGGAATATTTTTCTCTTTCCATCCAAACTGGTGTATTCCTGCATAATTAACTTTAGATCCTACTGTTATATGTAAAGGTGAAACATCAAATACATTATCAGGACCACCAAACATAAATGAGCGTTTTAAATGTCCTGTATCCTGTAATATTTTTGGTCTTCCTTTTCCTTTTCCTTTTCTTCTTCTCAAAATGGT
>Ga0255345_1001034_pt1 | contig 42872 bp, 34 predicted proteins | sample wastewater_treat_6_FD_192415 | JGI IMG/M metagenome (GOLD analysis project Ga0255345, IMG submission 192415) | Wastewater microbial communities from Lulu Island WWTP, Vancouver, Canada - plant20 | ecosystem: Engineered > WWTP > Wastewater > Unclassified | place: Canada: Vancouver, British...
AAGGCACTCACATTGCCATTCCCATCATACGCGCAGAAGTGCGAACCCTGGCTGGCATCGGTGATGGCCAGCAACCCGCCCACACCACCCGCATCTTGCAGCGTTCCGCTCAAATCCAAGCCCCACACGTAAGTGCGGAGTGCGGAGTGCGAAGGGTCAAGTTCCGCCAGCAAGTTCCAGTCATCATACACGAAGCGATTCGTGTATTGGGCCACGTAAATCGAGCCGTTATTCGTGGACACCAGCTTCTGGATGCGCCGGCCCTGGGAATCATACTGAAACTCCAGCTTCAACTTCGATGCCGTCGGCGCCCCGCTCAGGCTTTCCTGTTTCACCAGCCGGTTCTCCGCGTCCCACGCATAATCCCACAGCCCGTCGCGGATCAAGTTGCCATCGGCGTCATAGATGAAGGTTTCCGGATTCTGCGTCAGCAACAGACTGCCCGCGATGTTGGTCACAATGTCCGCCCCGGTGTAGTTGCTCAGCGCGGCCACGCTCGTGATGGTCAACCACACCGCGCCCGTGTTGTTGTTGACCAACATTTCCCCCCGGAAATAATCCCCCTGGCGCGTCGTCGGCGTGTAGAGCGCAAGATTGTCCTGGCTCCACAAGCTCACCGTGGCCGTGTTCGTGGCCGAGCCCAGCACATTCACAAAGCCCGGCACGTCGCGGCTGGTGTATTGGTTCAAGCTGTTGGGCGTGTACGTGGCTTGTCGTCCATCCCGCGTGGTGGTCTGCCGGTTGCCAATGTCGTCAAACGCATAATCAAACTGCTGCCCGGCGACGGGTGTGCCATCGCTCCAATACTTCTTGCCGCTCGTCACCTGCCCCATGCTGTCATAGCCATACACCCAATAGCTGCCGTCCAGGTTCGTCACGCTCGTGCGCTGGCTGGCGGGATTGTATTTGTAGCTGAACGCGTTGATGGTGGATGGTTGATTGTTGATAGACAGGGTGTTCGTGAGGCGGTTCACAAAATCGTAGCCTTTGGTCGTGGTCATCACGGTGGTGCCGTTCGTGGCGAAGGTAATCTGTTCCACCAGTGAAGAATTATCAAGGTAATCATACGTGGCGCTATGCGTGCCGTCACCCACCGTCAGCAGGCGCGAAGCGTCGTCGTAACCGTAGGCGGTCGAGGCGAGGATGGAAGAGGCCGCGTTGAGGATGGCCAGATTGGTGCGGCGGAGCAGCGCATCGTAACCGTTGGTCACCCTGAGGCCGTTCAAGGGGCCGCCCGAATAGGTTTCGCGCAACAGGTGGTTCGCATCGCTGTAAATCTTCGTCAGGCTGGTCGCGCCGGAGAGGATGTTGGTCAAACGTCCGCGCCGGTCGTAGCTGTTGGTCACATCCGGCGTCGTGTCGCTGTAATTCACCACCCACAATTCCCCGGCGGGGTTGCCAATGGCGCAATGTTTCGTGACACTGCGGCGTGACATAATTGGCGTGGTCGCATCCCTTGAACCGAAAGCGAACTGAACGTGCTGAGGTGAAACATACTCGTGAAACCACGTGCTTGCGTTGACCGGGACAGCCGTACGAGGTGGGCAAGCGGTTGGGGTGTTCAGTTTGATGTAGGCCAATCTTTCCTCGTTGAAGAGGGTTCGTAGGCCGAGACGCTGTGCCAGTGCAAATTATCATGGCACGTTCGGTGCATTGGGGCGTGTCAAGTTCACTTTTCCTTCTCACCGCTTGTGCGGGACACCGGCGGTTTAACTATCCGGGAACACGACTACGGCCACTTGTTCACTCAGCTCCCGGCGGAAAATGAGCCGTGGTCTTGGAGGTTGATTTCTTCCTATATCAAAGCCAACGCAAACACCTGCATTGCGCCACCACAGACTGAGACTCGCGGATGCATCTTCCTCCGAATCTTGCGTGGCCGCCATATACGGGGTTCGCTCCGGGAATACACGACCCACGAATTTGGGCAACACAGATGCACGATCTTTGCTTTCGAGAGATGCTAATTGATCTGCAATCGAAAGCAGACTTTCCCATTCCTTGACCGAAGCTTGTTGCAGCGCCCGCTTCTCGAATCCCGATGCAAACATTGACAAGACAAAAGGACGACCAAAGAATCCAGCCACAAGGATTATTACCAAAAGTGCCACATGTGACTTGCCGACGCCTCGGACGCCCAATGCACGAACAATACCGACTGCGACACAGATTCCAACCAGAACACCAAGTGAACTTACTGCCAACAGGGAAATCGCCCCCGAATATCCCGCCCTGTAGGCAAGACCTCCACAGGCTAAAAGCTGCATCACAATCCCGCCAAAAAGCGCCGCTGGAAAACCCCATTTCATTCTAGTTCAAGCCTCGCCAATGCCAGCCAAATTCGCCAGTGGCCTTGCATTTGTTCGGACTACAAGGGAGTTGGGTGGTCGAACCCCCTGCGAAGTTTCCGTTATAACCGTATTCCACAAACATCAGCACTTGATCTGTCATTGACCACCGTCTGTCTCCATGGACACCCCACTTCATCCAAAAGGCCCAACGGTTCGCCGTGCCCAGGCTGTAGTCCTCTTCCCACCCATAGAGTGCGCTGGCCTCCCCACATGCCTTGTGCATCCGCCCCCACATCGCATAATTTATCGCTGACGCATGATAGCAACCACCTCTAAACGTAAGACCGTCAGCACATTTCCCGCGGCCTCGGGTGAAGCCGCAGCTTGTCTCAAACAACCTTCCTGGCGTAGCGCCCGCCTCGTAGACATCTGTGATGTCCCATGCATTCATAGCGCCTCCACTTCCAAAATAGATTCCGAGCACGTCGTAAAGCGAAGCGCATGCATTGTGCTTTGTAATTTGGTCAGCTTGCCAAAACTTCAGCTCGGCGCGAAGCAGAGCCCGATCAACATTCCGCGTGACATCAGGGCCGCATTCCGTGCAATCGAAGAACAACTTCAGACCTAGTGAATCCACTTTCGAAACGGGACTATTTCCAACAAATCCGTAAAGGTTTTGTTCTTCTCGCGTTGAGGGCCGTGGCAAACGTGCCAACTGCATCTTTCGGAAGCCAAGTTCCCCGATGGGGTCTCTGTTTGGCCACCGCCCACCGCTTAAATCCCGGAACACGTATTTGTCATCCTCGGTGGAGTCATCGTGATATTGCGTACTGAAGCGGACGGGATTTAACTTCGCCATCGGGCCCGTCCGTTGGAGCGGTTCGGCAAATGGACCGTAGGCGTAGCGCGCACTCTCTGCACCAGTCGCAGCGTTCACCAGCGCAGTCACATTCCCATTGCCATCGTAGCAGGTGAAATGTGTGGTGTTCGCCATGTTGCCACACTGGGCGGACGTTCCCGCTTTCACCGCCAACACTCCACCCACCCCACCAGCTCCTTGAACTGTTCCGCTCAGATCAAGACCGCGCAGGAAACTCACTACCACGCCGTTCGTATGATCCAGCACCGCCAGCAACACCTGATGGTCCCACACGTAACGGTTGGTCAGCGCCGGATAATAGCTCGTCCCATTGTTGGTGGACACAATGCGCTCAATCCATCTTCCATCGGCCAGAATCGTCCACGCCTCTTTCACTTTCGCCGCTGCTGGTAACGTGCTCCGGCTTTCCACCGTGATGCGCCGGTTCTCCCCATTCCACACGTTCGTCCACAAGCTGTCACTGGTTAAGTTGCCATCGGCGTCATAGGTGAACGCCTCGGGATTCTTTGCCAGCAACAAATTGCCCGCAATATTGGTCACAATGTCCGCCCCGGTGTAGTTGCTCAGGACGGCGACGTTCGTGATGGTCAACCACAGCGCGCCCGTGTTGTTGTTGACCAACATTTCTCCGCGGAAATAATCCCCCTTACGCGTCGTCGGCGTGTAGAGCGCAAGATTGTCCTGGCTCCACAAGCTCACCGTGGCCGTATTCGTGGCCGTACCCAGCACGTTCACGAAGCCCGGCACGTCGCGGCTGGTGTATTGGTTCAGGCTGTTCACCGAATAGGAAGCCTGCCGCAGGTCCCGCATGGTGGTCTGCCGGTTGCCAATGTCATCAAACGCGTAATCAAACTGCTGCCCGGCAACGGGTGTGCCATCGCTCCAATACTTCTTCCCACTCGTCACTTGCCCCATGCTGTCATAGCCATACACCCAATAGCTGCCGTCCAGGTTCGTCACGCTTGTGCGCTGGCCGGCGGTGTTGTATCGGTAATCAAATTGGGACAGGGTGGCACCTGTCCCTCCCAACGACACGGTGTTTGTGAGCCGGTTCACAAAATCATAGCCTTTGGTCGTGGTCATCACGGTGGTGCCGTTCGTGGCGAAAACAATCTGTTCCACCAAGGGCGAATGGTCAAGAAGGGAAAAACCCGCTTTTGCCGCACCCCGACCGCGCGCGGCGCCGGCTCAGGGCGACAACATAAAATTTTCGCTGCGGATCCCGATGATGTCCGGCAGCGCGCCCCCCGCAATCACGCCGCCGCCGATGGGTGCCTGATTTTGCACGAAGATACGGTTGGCGGTGGATTCCGTTTTTTGAAGACACGCCCGGCCAGCCAGAAAAACAGGTTGCCCAGAAACATTGCCAGACAGGTGTTGAACGGAATCATCGCCGCCAATCCCCCGCCCGCGACCGACAACCAGAACCGCCATTTCGGGGCGAGGCGGATGCCCTCAAGCGCGAGGCCAGCAGACCGCCCACGATTGTTCCCGGCAGTTGGTGAGTTGGGTTCGGGCGCTTCGGGGTTGCCACTCCGGGCGGGCCGCGTATGCTTGGCAGCCAGTTCCCGGCGGATGCCGGGTGTGCTTGTATGAATCGCCGCAACTTCCTCGCCCTCGCCGGCGCCGCCGCCGGATACACCGTGCTGGTGCGCGCCAATGACTTGGCCGCCGGCGCCACCGCCCCGCCCTCGCGCGCCGAGATTTCCCGGGCCTTTGACGCCATTGCTCCGCCCCAGCCGGCGGACGCGCGGTTTGCCGAGGAACCGCATCTGACCCTGGTGGATTTGGACTGTGACGTCCTGGTGGCCGGCGGCGGCATGGCGGGTGTGTGCGCGGCGCTTGCCGCCGCGCGGCACGGCGCCAAGGTGGTGCTGGCCCAGGACCGCTCGCGTCTCGGCGGCAACGCCTCCAGCGAGGTGAAAATGCACGTCGTCGGCGCCGATTGCAGCGGCGGACGGCCCGGCTGGCGTGAAGGCGGGTTGATCGAGGAACTGCGCCTGGACGACGCGGCGCATAATCCGCAGCGCAGTTGGGAGCTGTGGGACCTGTTGCTCTACGACAAGCTCAAGCGCGAACCCAACGTCACGCTGCTCCTGGACAGCCCGTTGTTCGCCGCCGAGACGCGGGACGACGCGATTCAGCGGGTCCTGGTCCGGTGCGACAAGACCGAACACCTCTATCGCATTCGCGCCCCGCTCTACATTGATTGCACCGGAGACAGCCGCCTGGCCTTGGAAGCCGGGGCGGAACTGCGTTGGGGCCGCGAAGCCCAAAGCGAATTCAACGAATCGCTCGCCCGCGACGTCGCCGATCGCCAGACGCTGGGGTCGAGCCTCCTGTTCACGGCGCGCGATTACGGCCGGCCCGTGCCGTTCACGCCGCCGCCCTGGGCGCGCAAAGTCACCAAGGCGCAGCTTCAATTCCGCTCCGTCCGGTCGTGGGAATACGGTTACTGGTGGATTGAATGGGGCGGCCAGCTCGATACGATCCGTAACAACGAGCGCATCCGGTTTGAGCTGCTCGCCATCGTCCTGGGGGTGTGGGATTACATCAAGAACAGCGGCGACAAACCGGACAGCGCGCATTGGGGGATGGATTGGGTCGGGATGCTCCCCGGCAAACGCGAGTCGCGGCGGATCGTGGGCGATCATCTGCTTACCCAGCACGATCTCGAGGGCAAAACACCCGCGTTCGCCGATGCGGTGGCCATGGGGGGGTGGCCGCTGGACGATCATCCGCCCAGTGGATTCGATCAACCGGATCAACGGCCCGCCCGGCAGATTCGCACGGCGTTGCCCTACAACATTCCGCTCCGTTCCTTGTACAGCCGGAACATCCGCAACCTGCTCATGGCGGGGCGCAACATTTCCGCCTCGCACGTCGCGTTCACTTCCACGCGGGTCATGGCCACCTGCGCGGTCATCGGCCAGGCGGTCGGCACCGCAGCCGCCGTGTGCGCCCGCCGCGGTCTCACGCCCCGGCAACTTGCGCGCGATCCGGTGTTGATGCCGGCGCTGCAACAGATGCTCCTGCGCGACGACCAGACGATTATCGGCGCGCGGAACGCCGATCCCGACGATGTCGCGCGCCAGGCGGAGGCGGCGGCTTCGGACGAATTGAACGGCGCGGAAGCCGAGCACGTCATCAACGGGTACGTGCGCGATCTGCCGGGACAGACCGAGCATCTGTGGGCGGCGCCGTTGGGAGCGGACGGCGCGTGGATCGAATTGACCTGGTCGCAACCGCAAAAGATCAGCCGGGTTCAACTCACGTTTGATACCGGTTTCCACCGGCCGCTGACGTTGACCGCGCAGGATAGTTACCACAGCCGTATGGTACGCGGTCCCCAGCCTGAAACCGTGCGGGATTACGAACTCTCCTGGACGGATGCTGCCGGAACACGTCATGCGCTGACCACGGTGAAGGGCAATCATCAGCGGATTAACCGCCACACGTTCGCGCCGGTGGAAGCGAAATCACTCCGCCTGCGCATCACCGCCACCAACGGCGCGGACACCGCGCGCGTGTACGAAATCCGCTGCTACGCCTGAGCGGGACGCGCGTTCGGGCAAAAGACTGGCCACCTGGCTGGCGGATGAACGCGCGGGCCTTGGAACGCGCTTCATCATCCCACGCCCAATCACCGATGCACCCCGGCCAAAGCCGGAAGCGACCTCATTCCGAGGTTGGACTGGCTGGCAGCGGGAGACTGGGATCGCCGAACAGCATGAATTTCATGCCTTGAAAGAAAATGCTGGGCGGATACCAGCCGTTGTTGGGTTTCAAATGAGCCAGCCGTTCCTTCTGGTAATAGTGCCGGATGGCCTGGGTCCAACAATCGCCGAGACGCGGTGAGGCCGCCTTTGCCCAGGCGGTGACGAACCCTTCGACCAGAGTCAAACCGCACGGTTGGCTGCCGGTATTGCAGCCGATGTACGCCACGCTGCCTTGGGCGCTGTGTTTCAACATTTGCTCGCCCAAACCGGTGGGATTGAAACGCCCGCGCTGATACGGCGCCGGCGGCGGCGGCGGGGCCGTGAAAACTTCTTGGTGATCCGTGCCGGCGTGTTCCTGACCGGTCACGTCCACGTAAGGTTCGTAGGGCGGCAGGGGAGCGAAATAGGCCGTGCTGCAGCCCGCTGAAATAACGACCGGCAGCCGCGCCGCGTTGGTGACGGTTTTCAGATCCCGCACATGGAAACACTGTTCCCATTCATTCGGTTGGCCGTGCCCCGCGTGCACCAGCAAATCCACTCCGGCATTCAACAACCCGCGCACCTGCTCGAGATCGGGCGGGGCGGTGGCCGGCTGGCGGCCGGAGTCCGCGTAATAACGTTTTTCCACCTGCCAGGCCGGGCTCAACCGGGCCGCCCAATCATCCATCCGACCGCGGCAATCCACCCAGCCGCCCACCACGATGAACCCGGCGCGCGGTGGAGCCGGGGCCGAGGAGGTCAAGCGGCGCGTCTCGAACGCCATCGTTTTGGCTGCCACCACTTGAACCTCGGCGGGGGTGCTAACCGGCCACCGGCCCACCGCCACCTCCGGCAAATAATCCACCTCATCGTAATTGATCGGGTCCGCCTTGTTCTTCTCGCCGCGGACTTCCCCGAAATACCCGCCGTGAAAGCCTTCGGTTCGGGCGTTCCAATCCTCAAACCGACCATCCGGTTTGGCCAGGTCCGCATAATACAAATCGCTGGGATAAAACGCGTAATCGAACGCGGCGGGCGTGATCCGGTCCAGCACCATGTAGCGGACCGGCAGGACGTCCACATCCCCCACCAGCAGCACATAACCCAGGCCGCGCGCGCGCCATTCTTGATGGAGAAATCGTTTTAATTTCTCCGGATCGTCCCGGCCCTCGGTTTGCTGAAGAATGGCCTCGAGCGGATGAAATTCGGTGGGACGCAAGCGTTGTTTATGAGCGAGAAAGTCGTGGAGCGCGGGCTGGAAAATGCCGGGGGCCACCACCAGCAGGCGTTCCGAGCGGGGCGTGTTTGGGGCGGTTTGCGCGTCCGCCCGGATCAAGAAGAACAGGCTCAACAGCGCCAGTCCGGCGCCTCCCAGGAGCCGCCGCCAACCCCCGGCCCATTGCCCGGGTATCGCGGCGCGAATTGCCCGGACCTCCGCCGCTTTCCGCGGATGAATCGTGGACTGTTGCGACGCCATTCCCTTACGGGGTTGCGGACTCGAATTTTTCATCACCGGCTCGTTTGGTTTGGGCTATTGGCGCATGATAGGCCGGGGGCGCCGGAGGACAATGGAAAAGGAACAACGCCTCGGCGGCTGTTCGCGGGCCGCAGGAACGCCGGCAATCCGCCCGGAAACCGGGAGCGGGGAATGACAAACCGTTGGACCGGGCTGGCCTTGGCGGACAGCCGATCCAACGGTTCAACAATTCACCGGTTCAGCCGTTCAACCCAACGCCTTGACCTTGGCCACAATGGCGTCGGCGTTGATGGCGAACTTGGCGAGCAATTCCTCCGGTTTGCCGGAACGCGGCAGCCCGTTGACCGCCAGTTTATGAACCTTGATGCCGGCGCTGCTCAACTCACCGGCGACGGCGTCGCCCAAGCCGCCTTCGGGATAGTGGTCCTCGACGGTGAGCACCTGGTTGCCGGTCTTGTGCGCGGCGGCCTGGATGATGTCCTTGCCGAGCGGTTTGATGCTGTACGCGTCAATCACCGTAATGCCGATGCCTTCCTGGGCCAGCATTGCGGCGGCCTTGAGGGCTTCGTGCAGGGTGATCCCCGCCGCCACGACCGTGATTTTATCGCCCGCCTGTTGCCGCACGATTTTGGCGCCGCCGATCGGGAAAGGCTCGTCGTTGCGGTACAACACGGGGGTTTTCGGCCGCGAAGTGCGGAGATAACAAATGCCCCGGTGCCGCACCATCTCCTCGACCAATTTCTCCGTGCTGACCGCGTCGCTCGGATAGAGCACCACGCTGCCGGCGACGGGCCGCATCATGGCCAGGTCCTCCAAGCCCATCTGCGTCGGTCCATCCTCGCCGATGCTGACGCCGACATGCGAGCCGGCGAGTTTCAGATTGGCCTGTGAAATGCCGGCCACGCGAATCTGGTCGTAGGCCCGGCTGAAGAAACAGGCGAAGGTCGAGGCAAACGGTACCTTGCCGCGCGTGCCGAAACCGACCGCGACCCCCACGAGATTCTGCTCCGCGATGTAACATTCCGTGAAACGTTCGGGGAATTTCTTGAGGAACTTCTCGGCGAACGTTGAGTTCTTGGTGTCGCCGTCCATGGCCACAAGGCGCGGGTCCACCTCGCCGATCCGGGCGAGGGCGTTGCCGTAAGCCTCGCGCGTGGCGATGGATTGACCGGCCTGATAGGCCACCGGCGGAAAGGTGGCGGGGCCTTCCGTGACCGGCGCGGGACGCGGCGACGGCGGGGGGATGGTCATCCCGGCGGCGGAACGCGCGCTGGGGCGCAACTCGGCCAGGGCCCGGGCGGCTTCGTCTTGATTGAGCGCCTTGCCGTGCCAGCCGTCCAAGTCTTGCAGGAACGAAACGCCCGCGCCCTTGTAGGTCTTGGCCAGGATGCAGAGCGGTTGCTCGTTCAGACCGACGCCGCCGAGGACCTCCAGGATTTCTTCGATGTCGTGGCCGTCCACGTCTTCCACGCGCCAGCCAAAGGATTCAAACCGCTTGCGGTAGGTGGCGATGTCGTGGCCCAACGCGGTCGCCTGGCTTTGCCCCAGCCGGTTGACATCCACGAGGGCAATCAGGTTGTTCAGCTTTTGTACCCCGGCGAGCGCGGCCGCCTCCCACACCGAGCCTTCGGCGGTTTCGCCGTCTCCGAGCAACACGTAGGTGTTGTAATCCAGTTGATCCAGCCGCGCAGCCAGCGCCACGCCCACGCCGACGCTCAGCCCTTGTCCGAGCGATCCGGTGGCCACGTCGGCAAACGCCAGGCGCGGGGTGGGATGCCCTTCGAGGTCCGAGGTGTATTTGCGCAACTGCAGCAAGGTCTCGACCGGGAACAGCCCGGCCTCGGCCCACGCCGCGTACAGCAACGGAGCGGCGTGTCCTTTGGAGAGGATAAAGCGGTCGTTGTTATGGAAATGCGGATGCTGGGGATCATAGCGCATGTGCCCGAAGAATAACGCGGCCACGAGATCCGCGGCGGACAGGCAGGACGTGGGATGTCCACTGCCGGCGGCGGTGGTGGCGGTGATCGAGTGAATGCGCAATTGGTTGGCGATTCCCTTCAATAATTCGACATCAATTTCAATCATGCAATTGGAGAAAATAAGGCAGCCCGGTTTGAAGGGAAAGCGCGAAAATGGGCGGCGACGGAAAGACGGGGGACATCGTGACCTCCGCTGATGAAAATTCCGGGTCGCGCCGGTGCCGCGACCGGAAACTACCCGCTGCCGCCGGAACGCCGGGCCAATCACCGCCGGCGGGCATGGGCGCGCGCCGAAACCTGGTTCCGTGTTTGGGCCGGGGGCAAGCCATCACCCGCCGCCCCGGAAAATTTCCCGAACGGCCGGATGCGCTCCCGCAGCTTACCTGTCGGGTAGGGGAGGTGGCGCGGATGTTGGTGTATTCCGGTCCGTCGCCAACCGCTTCCAAAATCCCCCCGAACTGAATTGCGTCCACGCCCATTTCAGCCAGCGGATCAACGCCCCGGCCAGCCAAAGCGCCCACGCCAGCATCAGCAAACGGTAAAACCACACGGAAACAGACACCAACACCGGTTGCGGCAGTTCATGTCCGCTGTGCGGTTCAAACCATCGCAGCCAGGTCCGCGTCGAGCCGTTGCCGCGGATGAACATCTCGGGATTCCCAAGCAATCCTTCCGCCACCGTCACCACGAGGATGATCAACATCGCCACGGTGAGGCCGACTAAAAAAACCTGCAGGAGATTGAATCGCCAGAACGACAACATTTCCGCTCTCGCTGCCGAAGCGGTGGTTTCACCCGGACTGTCTGCAACTGCTGGAGCAGCAGGCTGGCTCGTCGTCGCTCCCTGATCCGCCCCGGTCGCTTTGGCGCGCACAAATTGTCCTCGCCACGCGAAAAGGAAAAACCATCCCACCACGATGAACGCAGCGAGCAAATGAATTTGAGTCAACCCCAGCAGCAACAGCAACCATTGCCAGCGACCGATGGGTGAAAGTTTCAATCGCCCCAACAACCCCGCGGCCAGCACCGCCACCAGCAGCACGGTCCAAAACCGCACGGCCGGTCCGCGCAGCGGGCCCGCCGTCCACAGCGTCCAGCGGCTCTCCGGCACTTGCAGCACGGTCGTGATGTTCGCCGCTTCGACCGGCAGTTTTACGCGGTCGGCCCGGGCGTGAAACGTCAACGGTTCATCGGCGCGCCATTCGACGCTCAACTCTTGACTGCCCGGACGCACCGGAATCATCAGCTTCGCGCCGTCGCGCCGGACGGGAATAACCTGCTCGGCCTGCTTGAGCGAAGTGATCTCCGCCCGCGGATCCAGTTCCAGGACAAAATCGTCGCCCAAGCTTGCCTCGACATTGAGCGTCAGTTTCACGGTGCGCTGGCGGCTGCCGAGGGAAATTTCCTGATTCACCCGGCGCACGGTAATCGTATCGCCGCTTACCGCTTCGGGCTTGCTGAAGGACAGCGCAACACTCTCGCCCGGCCACGGATGCCACACCGGCGCGAGCGTCAACTCGGAGGCTTCAAACACCGGCGCGAGGCCGGAAATCGCCGCATTCCAAACCGGCGATGTGACCAGACGCCACCGCTCCACCCAGCGATCTGTCTGCTCCGCTTTGAGCGCGATCTGCTCCCCCACGGGCAGTGCGCTTTTCCAGGCGAACTCCGCCTGACCGGCGGCCAGTCGCACTTCGGCCCAACCGGCTTCGATCACCACGCCCGCCGTCAGCACTTTCTCGCCCGGCAACAACGGAACGCGCAGTGAGATCGCTTTGCCCGGCGACGACAGCCGCGTCACCACGTTGTGGACCTGCCACACCAAACCAATCTCCAGGTTGCGATTGACCGCCACGACCGCGTTGAAATCCTTCCGATCATATTCCACCTCGCCTGGGGTCGCCTGCCGTTGTCGGGCGAAGAAAATCTGGTTTTCCGGCACGCCATTCGGACGCACTCCCGTCACCGTCCAACCGGGCGCGGTAATGTTCACGTGTCGTGGTTTCAACAGGAACGTCCATTCCCATTCAGTGGTCGTGGGCAGCAACCCGGTCACGCGCACCCGATGCACCCCGGCGGGAATGATCATCCACAAGTAACCGTCGCTGCGGCGCAGGACGGCTTCGGGTTTGTCATCCAATTGCACCGATACGGGCGACCAGGCCGGCAGCCTGCCCGGCAGCGGCACGGCGACCCGGAGCGCGGCGTGGATTTCCGCGTTCATCACGATGCCACCGTCCGTTACTTGCAGATCCACCGTGGGAATTTCAGCAGCGCGCGGATAGGCGTCTGACGGCTCCAGCAACCGATCCCGTAGCGTGTTCAACATCTCCTTGTCGGGCAGTTGCGCGGAGGATGGAATCGGAACGAACAGCGCGAATAGCAATATCGCCGCACCAGCCGCCGCAGTGGACGTCTGACCTGATTTCGTGTCGCCAGCGGCCGCGTCGCGACGGCGCAACAGTAATGCACCCAGCAGCACCAGCAACGCCACGCGCAACACGGACAGCACCCGATGCAACGCCAGCGGAATGAAGATGGGGCGGAATTTTTCCTTGTCGGACACCGGCCCGTTCCAACCGAACGTCACCTCATTCCACTTCCACTCCGGCTCGGCGGGACCGGTCTGGATTTTTGCTTTGGCATCATAGGACAAGTTCCATTCGAGCCTGGCTGGAGGCACTCGACTTGCGAGTCCGTACATACTGGCGGACGCGGCGCGCTTCGCTACAGAAAGCCCTCTATCGGCTGCCTCGCTGGCTGCAACCGCAGGCTCCGCCGCAAGTTCGTCGGGCATGGGTGCGCTGAAAGATCTTTGCGCTTTCGCCCGTCCGCCGCTCATCGTTTCCCACCAAAACAGCGGGTGCGTGCCGTAACTTTGCCCTTGGGCTTCCAGTTGCGGATAGAGGACTCCCTGCAGTTGCGTGGCAATGAAAGGAATCAACCAGAGCAGTAACGCCACCGTCGCCAGCCAGCGCCAGCCGTCGAGCAACTTGCGCATGATCCCGGAGGGCACGACCCGCAACAACGCCAAGGGTATGAGGAGGAAGAACCAAACCAGGCGCGGCGCCCACGGTTCCTGGTATGCCAAACCAAAAGCCAGCAGCGCCACCAAGCCTGCGCGCAGCCCCCACAATTTGAAGACGGCCAGCGAGAAGATCAGCAGCAGGAACAGATCGAGCAGCGTCCAGGCGCTCAACCAATCGCCCGCCACCCAGTCCGCGCCGAACAACGCAAACAACCGCCAGCCCGGCGGCAGATTCACCGTGATGTTCAATCCAGCGGCGGACGCGCGCCAGCCGGTCGCCGGAATGGCGCTCGCGCGGGCGGCCCGACCAATAGCCTGCAGGTTCAGATTGCGCGTGCGGATTTCCACGCCGTGCGCGCCGTTGGCCGGATTGACTGTGATCAACTGCGGCTGCCCGGCGATTTTGGCCGCGCCGAGTTCCTGCCCTTCCGCCACATCGAGCCGCCAGATTTGTTGCATGTTGCCGTTGATCTGATCGCGGAAGGTCAGTCCCTTGCCGTTTTCATCCAGCCACAACACGCGATGGATCCGCAACCCCTCCGGCTTTTGCAATCCCATGCCGCGCATCTTTTCCACCAGACGAAACGCCTTGTCGGTCGGCCACTGATACACCGGCAACGTCCGCCATTTTTTCGGAAAAGTCGTTTGGGAAACATCCACGGAGGTCAACCCCGTCAGCTCGGCCAGACGGAATTCCGGCAGCGCCCGGAAGCCCACCAGCTCGGTGGCCACCATCGGTTGCGCGCCGGGCGCGAATTGGATTTCGCCCGCGTCCGTCGTGCGAAACGCATCCACATGGATGATCCATTTGCCCGCGCGCACCTGGGCCTTCAGGCGGCCCTGCCCGTCCACCGCCACCGGCACGGGCGAGTCCACGTAGGAAAGTTGCCAGCCCGCCGGCAGCACGTTGCCCAACTCTTCTTCCCGGCTCTTGCCCGAAACGCTCAACTCAATCTCGGTGCGCAACCACAACGGAATGCCATCCTCCAACACGCGCCAGACCTGCGCGGTGATCAAGTCCCGATCCGTGGCCTCGACGCGCACGCGTTTGAGCCAGAGATTGCCCGCTTCGTCCCAGTTGGGAATCTCCACCTTTTTGCCTTCCAGCACGAGGGCGAGCAGCCCCACTTCGCGCGGGATGCGGATGGCCTGCGGCATTTCCGCTTCCCACCGGAACGCGCCTGAAAGCCGATGCGGCCCCGGCGCCAGTTCGACGGCGGGTTGTTGGTTGCGTTCCACGACCACCATTGGCGCGCCGCCGTCCGTGACGTTGACCGGCCAGATGTCGCCGCCGCCCGGCAACGGCACCCACGTCTTGCTGAACACGGCGACGTCCAATTCCCACGTGGCAGATTTCTGATCCGCCTGGAGTGATAATTGACCGGGCCAGAAACAGACGTGCTTGGCGGCGTCGTTGAAGGGCGTTGGACAATCGCGATGCTTCGCGTCCCAAGTCGCCCAATCCTGCCAGTCTTTCAATTCCGCGGGGAGCTGGCGTTGCGCGGATAAATTGAAGTTGGAGAGAACCAGAAATCCGAGGACCGCACCCACCCGGATCAGTGTGGCGAATGTTTTCATGGGTAGTTCGTGTTTTGGTGGCAGGGAGTGTGATAGCGCGCCCGGCCAAAGTCCACGTTTTTCACCGCGACAGATTCCGGCAGTGAGGGGGGCAAAATGTGGCCGTACAGCAAAAAGGCAGGCGGTGCGCCTGCCTTTCAAGAACTGATAAAGACCCCGCCTATTCGGCCTTGGCCGTCTTGCTGGAACGGCTGCGGGACTCGGCGGGTTTGTCGCTCCGATACGTGCGGCGGCCGCCGCGCCGCTCGGGTTTGGCCTCTTCCTTTTTCTCCTCAACCGCCGGGGCGGCTTCGGGCGGCGGCAACGGGGTGCTGCTTTCCACCCGCACCTTGAGCTGGCCTTTGACTTCGGGATGCAGGCGCAGTTCCACTTCATATTCGCCGAGTTGTTTGATCGGCTGCTCGAGGTGGATTTTTTTCTTGTCCAGCACGACGTCGAACTGCGTTTCCAACTGATCGGCGATGGTGCCGTTGGTGACCGTGCCGAACATCTTGCCATCGTCGCCGGTCTTGACGGTGACGACGCAAATGAGTTTGGAGAGGCTCTTGGCGAGTTCATTCATGGTGTTGAACTCGTGGGCCTCCCGCTCGGCCCGGCGCTGCCGGAGGGCTTCCAAGCGGCGTTTGTTGGCCGCCGTCAACGGGATGGCCAGCCCTTGGGGCAGCAGATAGTTGCGGGCGTAACCGGCTGCGACTTTTACCTGGTCGGATTCGGCGCCCAAGCCGACGATGTTGCTGGTGAGAATGACTTGTGTCTTTGCCATAAGAAAAGGGGGGTTGCGTGATCGCGTAAAAACCGGGATCGGTTAGAAAGGAACGTCGTCGTCCGGCGACGGTTCGGCATCCGCGGGTTCGGGCGCCGCAGCCGGTGACGGGGTGGTGCGCGGCGCGGGGGCCGGGCCCTCGCCCGAACGGGCGCTGCCCAAGAACTGCACGGTTTCGGCCACGACAGCGAGCTTGCTGCGTTTTTGTCCGGTTTGTTTGTCGTCCCACTGGTCGAGTCGCAGGCGTCCATCAATCAGGATCGGGCTGCCTTTGCGCATGTATTGCGCGACGTTCTCGGCGGTGCGCCCGAAGATGTCCACGTCCACAAAAGTCGTTTCCTCCTTCTTTTCGCCGGATTCGTTGGTCCAGACGCGGTTGACCGCCAGGCCGATCTTGGCGATGGCGACGCCCTTGGGCGTGTACCGCAATTCCGGGTCGCGCGTCAGATTGCCGACGAGAATGACTTTGTTAAAACTGGCCATGGGACCTCCGGGGATGGGGGTTAGGACGCGGGCTTGGTTTCCGGCAGCGTCGTGAACAGGATCCGGAACACGTCCTCGTTCAGGGTGAACCGGTTGCGCAACTGCGCCACGACCGCCGGCGGCGCCGTGAAAATGATGTTCACATAAAAGCCGGCGGTGTGTTTTTTATTGGCCACGCGCATGAACTGGCGCTTGTCCATCTTCTGCACCGTTTCCACTTTCGCCCCGGCCGCCGTCACTTCGTTGGTGATGCGGTCAATGGCTTCCTTCACACCTTCTTCCTTGCCGGCGGTGTTCAACACAAACAAACCTTCGTATCGTTTCACGTTTCGTTTCTTTCCGTTTCGGAGGGGACAACCACTCCGTTAAAATTATTCATGGCCTGCTGCAGACCCGCGTCCAGCCAGCATTCCACTTGATCCGCGGCGGCGCGCAAAACCGCCTCCACCACGCGGGCCTCCGCGGCGGTGAACCGGCCCAGCACATGGCCGGTGATTTCCCGCGCTCCCGCCTGTCGCCCAATGCCCATCCGCAGCCGGGCAAAAGCGTCCGTGCCCAAATGCCGCATCAGCGATTCCAGCCCGTGATGCCCGCCGCTGCCGCCGCCGGGACGCAGGCGAATCTCGCCCAACGGCAGGTCGGCGTCATCCACGCCCACCATCAACCGCCCGGGCGCGACCTGGTAGTAGCGCATCACCGCCGCCACCGCTTCGCCGCTGGCATTCATATAGGTGAGCGGCTGACACAGCAGCACCCGCTCATCTTTTCTTTCCCCGCGGGCCAGCCGGGCTTGGAACTTGCGTTCCGTCTGCCAGCCGATCTGCCAGCGCGCGGCCAGCTGGTCGGTGAGCAAAAAACCGACGTTATGCCGCGTCGGCGCGTATTCCGCACCGGGATTGCCCAAGCCCACAATGAGGCGCAATTGCTCCATGTGCGACACCGGTGCGGCCCGCCGGACCGCGCCGGAGGGCGGGAAAACCGACTACTTCTTCTCGGCCTTCTTTTCGTCTTTCTTCTCGTCCTTCTTCTCGTCCTTCTTCTCGGCCGCTTTGGCCGGGGCGGCCTCGCCCCCCTCGCCTTCCTCTTTCTTTTCCTTGAGCATTTCCACGGCGCCCGCATCCGCCGGCGCTTCCTCGGTGGCTGCTTCCACTTCGGCCCGCGGCACGGTGACCGCGAGCACGGTCAGGCTTTTCTCGCCGAGGATTTCCACCCCGGCGGGAGCCGGCAGGTCGCCCAAGTGAATGACCTGGTTCACGTCCAGCTCGGTGATGTCCACCAAAATTTGCTCCGGCAAATCTTTGGGCAAAGCGCGCACCTTGACCTTGTACAACACGTGGCTGAGGATGCCGCCGCCGGTCTTGACCCCTTTGGATTCGCCCGTCGTTTCCACGGGGACGCTGACCACGACCGGTTCGTCCGCGGCCACTTCGTGCAGGTCAACGTGCAACACCCGTCCACTCAGCGGATGGTGTTGGACCTCCTGCACCAAGGCCAGCCGGGTCGGGGTCGGGTCGTCCTGCACCGCGAGGTCCACGAGGATGTTCTCGGATGCCGAGTGATGGATGAGGTTCTCGAGTTCCTTTGCGTTGAGCTCGAGATTCTGGGATTGGCGCTGGCGGCCGTACACGACCGCGGGAATGCGCCCGGAGGCGCGCAGTTTTTTGACGCCGCCGCGGCGCACCAGCGTGCGCGGAAAGGCATTTAATGCTACCGATTTCATGTCTTGATTGTTCCGGCCCGGCACCGCTTCAACTGGTGCGCGCGCCCTTAAACTCAAACAACGAATTCACCGACGAATTACTGTGAATCCGTTTGATGGCTTCGCCCAAAAGTCCCGCCACCGACAACGTCGTGATTTTCACGCCGGCGATGGCAGGACGGAGCACAGTATCAGTTGTAATCAATTCGTCAATCACTGATTTTCGCAACCGCCCGATCCCGGTGTCATTGAGGATGGCGTGGGACACGCAGGCGAGGATTTTTTTGGCGCCCTTCTTTTTTAGCAGGGCGGCGGCCTGGGTCAACGTGCCGGCCGTCTCGGTCAGGTCATCCACCAGCAGGCAGTTTTTGCCGCGGATTTCCCCGATCACCGCCAGGGATTCGACTTCCAAGGCGTTTTTGCGGCGTTTGGCCACAATCGCCAGCCCGGCCTGCATGGTTTGCGAATAGGCATGCGCCATTTTCAATCCGCCCACGTCCGGGCTGACCACCACCAAATTCGGCAAGTCCATGCCCCGCAAATACTCATACATGACGGGGGCGGCATACAAATGATCCACCGGAATGTCGAAAAACCCCTGAATCTGCTGGGCGTGGAGGTCCATCGTGAGGATGCGATTGGCCCCGGCGGCCACCAAGAGATTGGCCACGAGCTTGGCGGTGATGGGAACGCGCGGCTGATCTTTCCGATCCTGCCGGGCATACCCATAGAACGGCAGCACTGCCGTGATCCGTTTGGCGCTCGCCCGCCGCACCGCGTCAATCACGATGAACAACTCCATCAAATTATGATTTGTGGGCGGCGACGTGGGTTGAACGATGAACACATCCTCCCCACGGACGTTTTCCTCGATTTTGACAAAGGTCTCGCCATCCGGGAAGGGACGGATGCTGATCTTTCCCGGCGCCATGCCGATCGCGGCGCAGATGGCGTGGGCCAACGGCGTGTTGGCGGTGCCGCTGAAGATTTTCACGGTGCGCTGTTCACTTGATTAAAACGAAATACCATCCAAACCGGGTGGTAAAAAGGTAGGGGCTAATTTAACAACCACCCCCGGGGCCGCAAGGTAAAATTGGGCGGGGAAAAGGGCAAAAACGCGCCGGAGTGCCGCCATGCCCAGTGGGTTGAATGTTTCGTTCCGAAGTCATTCAATTTCAGCAGATTATCGCTGGCAAACCAAAGTCCTGTTACGGGCCCGCGCCTGCGATCCTTATCCCGCTCAAGACGCCTCAGCCTTCAGACTTGCTCGTTCCCACCTCTTGCGTCAGCCGGGATGCGCTCAAGATTCCGGGCGGCGGCGGGGTATGATGAGGATGCCGAGGAAAAGGCCGCCCAACGCAATCGCGGTCAGGCTGACGTAGAGCGGACCGCGGGGGGGTGCGAACTGAAATTCCACGCGATGGTCCCCCGCCGGCACCGCCACGCCCCGCATGAGATAATTGCAACGCAGCAAGGCCGCCGGCTGGCCATCCACCGTGACTTGCCAGTTTGGATCGTATTTGTCGTTGAGCAACAAGACCGCCGGTACCGCGGATTGGGTTTCGAACACGATATGTTTGGGCGTGTAACTCACGTAGTCCACGCTGCCGGGCGGGGCGTTGGTGGTTGGCGATATGGAAAGCGGTTCGGCCAACAGCACGGTAGCGGTCGGGTCAAAGGTCTTGCGGGTCAACAGCGCGAGCGTGGCGAGATCGTTGGTGGCGAGGGCGTCCAGGGCCAGGGGCTGCCCCGGCGGAAACACCCGCCGCAGTTGGTTCGTCCAGGTTTCCATCCGCGCCGGATCATACGCGGCGACCTGCCAATCGGTGAACAACCGGGCGCGCGGCAATGCGTCGGTGAATTCGATGAGCGCAAACGGCCCTTGTTGATTGGTGCGCGTCAGGATGGGGCCGCCGTTCCGGGTTTGATAAAACTCGAACTGCAACCGGGTTTGAAACAGCGGCGCGCCGGCGGCGAAAATCTGGTTCAACACCTCGGCCATCGGCGCGGCGGCCACCAGATACCGGGTATTGCTCAACTGCCAGCGGCGGATCACGTGATGCAGTGTGTCCGGGGTGAAATCAAACTGCAGGGCTTGTTCGAAGGCCTCGTATTCGAGGGGCCGGCGCGGCATCTGGACGACGTTCAGGGTTTGAATGTTGTAGTAGGGAAACAGGTGCTGCGTCCATTCCATGCCATAGACGCTTTGGAAAATTTCCTCGGCCCGGGCGAGCTGCGGATCGAGCTGAAACGCGCGCGGGATCCATTCGGGCACGTTGCTGACCCGGTGCCGGGACGCGTCTTGTTGCAGCAGGGCGATGACGGGGTTTTGTCCGGCCTCGACGTATTTCTCCCGCCAGTTGAGCGTGATGGCAAACGGCCGGTTTTGCCAGCCCAGGTCCAACGCCAGCACGACCACCAGCAGTCCCGCGGCCACCCGCGTCCGGCGACCGTGGAAATAGCCGCTCATGATCAAGGTCAACAGGCCGGCTGCCAGCACCAGGAACCCCACCGCCCAAACCACCTGTCCCAAGCTGAACCCAATGGTCGCCTGCGCAGCGGCGTGCGCCGCCACCGGATCCGGTTGCAGCCCCCGCTGCATTTCCTGCAAGCGGTTCAAGTCGGCCAGATAGGCGACAACGGTCTCACGTTGCGCCGCGTAGAGCAGCCCGGTCAGCAGCGCCCCGCCCACGGCGGCCCACAGGCCGATGACCCATCGCCGTTCAAAGCCCGCCACCTGTTTCCACCAGGCGCTGACCTGCGCCACCAGCGCCCGGCCCGCGGGCCCGGCGGGTTTCAGATACAGCGTCGTCAACCCGTGCCATCCGTAGCCGGACAGCACCACCAACGCCCACATCAGAATGTGCAGAAACTTGGCGGGATTCCGAATGGTCGAGGCATACGGCAGCGCGTAGAAAAATTGATAGAACGGCGCGAACCGTCCGAACATCAGCAAGGCCGACACGATCACCACCATCAGCCAGAACCAGATCAAACGTCGTTCCGCCGGTGAAAAGAAGGAATCGCGTCGTCGGAAGGATTGCGCCACCGCCCATGCCGCACCCAGCAACACCAGCATCCCGGCATACGTGCTGCCGCCGCCGTAACGGAAAAAACCGCCGGGCACCGGCCCTTGGCGATCGGACGCCAGATACCGGTCCCACGCCGCATCGCGACCCACGCCGCCCCAGTAAGCGCCGCCGTCGGGTGTGTCCATGCGAAAACCAAACAAGCCGGGCACGAAAAGGCCCAGGGCTTCCCGCTTGGGGATGCTCCATTGCGTGGCTTCGTGCCAGCGCCGCGCCCGCGTCGCCTCATCCTGGGCCATGCCCACCACGCCTTTGACCTGGGTCATGACCAGCGTGAGCAAGGTGGTCGCGGCAATCAATCCGGCACACGTCGCCACCAACGCGAGCCGGGCCAGCCCGCGCCCCGCCCGTTGCAGGGGGGAGCCGGCGGCATTAAACGCCTGCACGACCACGAACGCCGCCACCGCCAGACTGAACAACGCGCCGATGTCGTAAGCCTCCATCACTCCCAGCCCGACGGCGAACCCAGCCAGCATCACCCGGATCCAGCGATGCGGCGAGGTGAGGTCGGCCAGCAAACCCAGCGCGAGAAAGTTCAAACCAAATGCGATGGGCTGCGAACACACGCCCCAGCAGGCGGTGGCAAAGAAATCCGCGTTCAACGTCGCGGCCAGTCCCCCCAGCAAACAGGCCAGCGGCGCGAACCGGAATTGGCGCAGACAAAACCAGGCGGACAACCCGACGAAGAGCAGGGAAAACGGGGCGTAGATTTTGGAGAAGCCGAGCGGGCCCAACACCCAGAACAACAGCCCGCTGAGGTTCGGGGGCAACGCCCCGCCGTTGGTGCCCACCCAGTTCAAATCCTGCCACATCCCCGTGAACGAAGCCGGCGCGGCAATGAACCGGGCGCTGATGGCGCCCAACGGGCCGTCGTTCGAAAATACCGTGTAATCAGGCAGCGCCGCCCGGGCGAACAACGCCACCAATACCCCCGTCAACAGCAGCAGCACCGGCCCGAAGCCCGACGATACCCTGACCTTGGCGGATGGATCCATTTTTTTCATGCCCATGTGAATAGTGTCCCCGCGACCTTAGAAAATCGCGCTCCGGGTGTCATTATCAAAACCCGTCGGCGGGCGCGGCGGAACGTGACGGCGGCCAACTTACCAGCCATAAAGCCGGTCGCCCCAGTGCAGCGAAAACTAGCATGGCCCGGTCTCGTCGGGTTGGATTCCGGGTCGGCCCGGTGAGGTTAACCGGATGCAGTCGTCAGCCCAAGGTATTGCATCGCGTTGCCGTAACAGATGCCGCGGATGAGCGGGCCAAGCAGCGCGTCGTCCGCCGGCAGTTCGCCCGCTTCCACGTCGCGCCCGATCAGTTGGCAGAGGATGCGGCGAAAGTATTCGTGACGCGGATAACTCATGAACGAGCGCGAGTCCGTAATCATGCCCACGAACCGCGACAACAATCCAAGATTCGAGAGCGCGTTCATCTGCCATTCCATGCCGTCCTTCTGATCCAGAAACCACCACCCGCTGCCGAGCTGGATTTTGCCCGGGATATGGCCGTCCTGGAAATTGCCGAGCATGGCGCCGAACACGTAGTTATCCGCCGGGTTGAGATTGTAAAGAATGGTGCGGGGCAATGCGTTTTCGGATTCGAGCCGGTCCAAAAACGCCGCCAGCGGCCGGGCCTGTGGCAGGTCGCCCACGGAATCAAAGCCGGTGTCGCGACCGAGTTGGCGCAACGCCCGGGTGTTGTTGTTGCGCTGCGCGCCCAGGTGCAGTTGCATCACCCAACCTTTCTCGGCGTTGAGTCGGCCGATGAAGAGCATGAGATGCGCGGCAAACTGGGCGTGTTCCGAGGGCGAAACCGGCCGGCCCGCGCGGGCTTTGCGGAAGATGGCTTTGATCACGGCTTCGGAGCGGAAATCGGCGAACGCCTGTTCCAATCCGTGATCGGTCATGCGCGCCCCCCGGGTCGCAAAGAAATCGTGGCGGCGCTTCAACGCGTCGCACAAGGCGTCGAGCGACCGGATGTCCACGTCGGCGGCAGCCGCCAGTTTGTCCACCCAGGTGTTCCACGCCACCGTCTGGTCAATGGCCAGCGCGGCATCGGGACGGAACGTGGGCTGGACCTTGGTTTGGAGATTGGACCGGGCAATACGCGCGTGATACCGCAAATCATCCGTGGGATCATCCGTGGTGCCGACGACCTTGACTTTGAACTGGTTCAGGATGCCGTGGGCGCTCAGGGCCGGCGTGGCGAGGCGGGCGTTGGCGCGATCCCAGATTTTCTTTGCCGTGTGTTCATTGAGCAGATCGTTGATGCCGAAGTAACGTTTCAACTCCAGATGCGTCCAGTGATAAAGGGGATTGCGGAGCGTATGCGGCACGGTTTTCGCCCAAGCCATGAATTTTTCAAACGGCGCGGCGGCGCCGGTGCAGAAACGTTCGGGCGTGCCGTTGGCCCGCATCGCGCGCCATTTGTAGTGGTCGCCCTCCAGCCAAATCTCGAAAAGATTATGGAACCGGCGATTCTCCGCCACGTCGCGGGGCGGGAGATGGCAGTGATAATCGCAAATCGGCTCGGCGGCGGCGAAGCGGTGATACAATCGGCGCGCCGTACGCGTGCTCAGGAGAAAATCATCGTGGATGAACGCCTTCACCCCGTCAGCAAACCCGAATCCCCGCCGGCGCGGCAAGCCGCATTTTGGTCACCCGCTGAATTACGACCGTTTGCCCGCCACCCAGCCCGACCGCTGTCTGGGGAAGGCCCGCTGTTAATTGCTGCGGCGCTTACGCCTCCAGAGGAGGCAGCGCCACAGCTCTGCCTTGCGCGTTGAGCTCAACACCTTGAGCTTTACCATTGGGGGGTCACGATGTCCCCAGTCTTTCCCCAATTTATCAAATTTCCTTTGCCTTCTGGCTTCTGTCCTTTTACTCTCGCCGTGCTCATTCAGGGCAAAGGGCACTGACTGTCAACAGACGTCTGGGGACGTCCGGCGACGGGCCAGGAAGAAAATGTTGTGGAAAACTACCGCCATGCTGGGCGATTTACACAACCTGTCGGTCCGGACGGAAATGCCGTTGGCGCTGGACAACGGTAGTTCGGACAATTCGCCCGTTCGCCCCCCAACTCCCGTCGCTTGGCATCCGACCCCGGGCGGGCCCCACGAAAAACACCCCCGCTCAACCCGATCTCCACATGAACTGGAAAAATAAATTACTCGCCTATCTGCACGATCCACCCCACAAGCCGGTGGGCATCCAACGGCATGAGCAGGAACGCGACTCGTTCCTGAACCGTTTTGGTTTATCCCCCGAGGACATGGACGCGTTCGAGAAATCCGCGGATTGGCAGGCGGCCGCCGCCGACCGCCTTATCTTCCCTGATCCCGCCAAGTCAAGACTCCGCGTGGATTGGAAAGGAAGTTGGATGGAGTTCTGTCACCCGCTGGGCAATATAGTTTCCGCGATCCGATCACTGTAGCATCTCTTAACAACGTTTTTTGAATCATGATCAATTGGAAGGACAAATTGCTCGCTTATTTGCACGATCCACCACATAAACCGTTCCGGATCGCAGGCCATGAAGATGCGCGTGGCCCGTTGTTGCGGCACCTCGGTCTGTCCGAAGATGACATCAAGCAGTGGGAACAAGGACGTCATAAGGCAAATCCGGATTGGCAGGCCGCCGCCGCCGACCGGTTCCCCTTCCCCACAGCCGGCACCTTGTTTGTGGACTGGAAATTACACGGGGAAATGGAGTTCCGCCACCCCCTCACCGGAGATCGCTTCTTGCCCATGACTCAACCCAGACAACATTCGGCTGTCGGCGAATCATGGGTGGAACAGGTGTTGCACGGAATCCCTACTGACGATGCCGGCTGGAAGCAGAAATTTTTCCGTGTCTGGCGGCTTTGGCCGGAGCGTTGTGCACGGGAAAAGCATCCAATTCTCGCCTATCTCGTTGCTGATACCCGCATACCCGATCACACGCTGTGGCATCACAATGGTATGGTGAGCGCTCTTGAAGCAGTTGGCGCCAAACCCGCCTTTCTGCTGTTCCAGATCGGCCCGGTGCAGGATTTCATCGCGCAAGCCCGCAAGACCCAGGACCTGTGGTCCGGCAGTTATTTGCTCAGCTTCCTCATCTCCAAGGCTTTGGCGACTGTGGCCCTCACGCTCGGACCAGACTGTGTCGTGTACCCGAATCTGCGGGGCATTCCCTTACTTGACTGGTGGTGGTCACAGGAAGGCGATTTGTTCCCGCAAGAGTTCTTCAAGCTTGGTGAGGGAAGGTTGCATTCGTGCGAACTTCTTATCCCGAGCCTGCCCAATCGGTTTCTAACCTTAGTGCCCGCCGGTGAGGATGGGCGTCAGGTGGCCGACAAGGCTCAGGCAGCTGTGCGCCAGTTGTGGCAGGAAATTGCAGATTCGGTTCACGCCCATCTCTGCCATCGCCTGCAAAATCACCTCACCAACGACGAGTTCAAAGGCTGGGATGCTCATTGGCAGCATCAAGTCAAACACTTCCCTGTTCTGGATTGGACACTACACGAATGGCATCCCGAGCAAAAGGCCATCCAATGCGTGGAATCAAGGGATGGGGCCACGCCGCCGATGATCAACGGATGGAAAGATCATCCTCTGCGTCACGCCATGGCCTGGCGTAACATGATCCCAGTTGATCACCGTGAGTCCTGGCACGGCAACCGCAATGACGCCTTTGCTTGGTCGCTACACTATGCAACAACGGACTGGAAATTTGCTGCCACCAAAAATGCTCGTGGGTTCGCGTCGTGGCCGGTGCTGCGGCCCGATGAGAAGTCGCCACCCAAAGATCACTTGAATGGGCGCGATGAGGTTTTGGGCGGGGATATCAAAGGATTTTGGGACGCCTTGCGCGTAGCCTGTGGCGGTGCAGACAAGGGCGACTTCAAAGGTCGCCAACTCTACGGCGCGATTAGTGTCGTCAAACGTCTCTGGCCGCGCGCTTACTTAAGCGAAAAGTTGCAATGGAAACAATGGAAGCCCGACTTTGAGTCGGTTCAGGACATTGCTGTGATCGAAAGGGATCTCGACGCACTGCCTGGTGAATCGCTCCGGTCATGCGGTTACTATGCCGTGCTCTGCATGGACGGCGATGATATGGGCCAGTGGGTCGGCGGTATAAAAACACCGCTCCTGAAAAAAGTGCTGGCCGGTAAGGCTTGGGATTATTTTAAGAACGGTAAGGCTGGCAAGGGAGGATGGAAACCTTTGGGAGGTGAGGGGGAGGCCGATCTGCCGCCCAAGGCGGAGGCGGTTCGCCGCCCACTGAGTCCCAGTTTTCACGCCGCACTTTCTGAGGCCATTAGCAACTTCGGCCTCTATTGTGCCGGACAAATCGTTGAGAAGTTCAGTGGACAGATGCTTTTTGCCGGCGGAGATGATGTCCTTGCCATGCTTCCGGCGGCCAAGGCACTCGAATGCGCTTTCGCTCTCCAGTGTGCCTTCCAAGGTTATTTGCCGGATGACGCACCATGCAGCGTCAGAACCGCATTACAATGGTCACCGGACAACCCAAGTGGTCTGTTTGAGTTTCCTGCTTATGGCTTCGTCACCTGCAAGCATGGCGCGGGCAAGTCTGAGCGATTACGTCCGAACTGGCCGCTCATGGTTCCTGGTCGCGAAGCCACGGCCTCGGCCGGCATCGCCATCGGCCATGTCCGCTCGCCGATGCAGGACACCATTCAAGCGGCGCGCGAAGCCGAGCGGCTGGCCAAGGAAGTCCCGAACAAAGGAGCTTTCGCGCTGCAAGTTCTCAAGCGCTCGGGCGAAGCCGTTGGTTTTGCGGCCCGCTGGTCATCCGGAGTGGTGTCGGTCTGGAGCGAACTGGAAGCCGGCATTCATGATTTGAGCGGACGGTTTGCCTACCGCTATGCCAGCTTGGTCAAGGCCCTTGTCGTCACTGGCGGCGGACCGGAGGGTGCCGCCTACGCGTCCGAATGGACTGAAACGCTCCGCGAAGCCATCGAAGCCGAATTACGCCACGTGTTGATACAACAAGGCGACTTCAAAGCGGATAAGGCGCGCGAACAAGCGCGGCGCTGGTGTAAAGACCTAACAGCGGCACTTAATCCACGCGACTACCTCCATTTCTGGATGACGTGGGCCTTTGTCAATCGCCTGACCAAACCCTCAACCGACCCTCAATCATGAATCCGCTGCTCATTGAACCCACCGACGTTTTGTTCTTTCGCGACGCTGTGCCGATGTCCGCCGGACAGGGTAAAGGCGCCGGCTGCCGGCTGCCTTTCCCCAGCACCCTGCATGAAGCCTTCCGGGGCAGTCTATTGCGGGCCACGGGCGGGATGGTCGGGTGCAAACAAATCGAAGGCCGCCCGCGCGCGGCGAACCGCACGGGTAACTGGCATGTGGACGGTCATGACGGCAGAACGTTCATCGCCACCAAAGCCTACCGTTCCCTGCGGACCATCGGCCCGCTGCCCTATCAGAACGGACAGTTGCTGCTTCCCGTACCCAATGATGTGGTCCATACGCCCGATAAACAGCTCGCCCGCTTACAACTCTGGCGCGATGCGGCGGTCGAGCTTCACCAACAATCCGTTCCAAGCCCGGTCGCCTTTCGTCCACCTTGTTTGCCGGTGGCCGTCACCCCTCCGGATAAACACGGTCTGCTTTCCGGCTGGTGGACCACGGCTCAATATCGGGCTTACCTCGATACCGCCCGCGTACCAGGCGAGCACAAGAACAACCCCGACGATTTTTTCCATCCGCTGCCCACCGCGGATCTCTGGGCCGCCGAGCAACGTGTGGGGGTGCAAATTGACCCCGGTTCATTCGCGTCCGCCGAGGGGCAACTTTACGCCGGCAGTTATCTGCGGGCGAACAAACACACCCGCTTTATGGCTTGGGCCGAAGTTGCCGATCCTCAATCGGCTCGCAACGGCGAGGCGGAGGCCCGCCGGCGCGAGCGTGAACAACTTGCCCGCTTGGACTGGCTTTTGCTCGGTGGCGAATTTCGTCTCGCCCGCCTCTGGCACCAGACCGAAAACAGGCAGGCGATTCCGGATCCGTTGGGCGAACTTCGCCTACCGCCGGCCCCGCCGCCGGGCGATGGCCCTTACCTGCTCAAATGGGTTCTGGTTACCCCGGCAATTTTTGCGCACGGCAGCCTCCCGGGCTGGTGTTGGAACGCAACCGATGGCCGCCCTCCGGGCGAAGTCCGGTTGGGCGCGTCCAAACGAAAAACCGATCACCAAACGCTTCCCGGACGCGCCCAGTTGATCTCTTGGTGTCTGAGCAAACCACGCACCGTCTCGGGATTCGATGTGGTCGAAGGGCGGGCCAAACCCACCCTGCTCGCCGTGCCCGAGGGTGGCGTTTATTACTTCCTCTGCGAAAACCGGGACACTGCCACCGCCCTGGCAAAAAAACTTCACTGGCAACCTCGTTCCGATTTTTACGGCGAAAAAGGCTGCGGCTATGGCCTGGTCAGCTTCGCTGTTCAGATGCACCGGACCTCGGTGGACGTCCGGCAACTCGCCCAAGAACTTTTTACCACTTAACCATCAACCATGAATAACCATATGAAACGACACCTCCTGACCCTCTACACCCGCACGCCGCTGCATGTGGGCAGCGGCACCTCGGTGGACGTGGTGGACCTGCCGATCATGCGGGAACGCATCACCGGCTTCCCCGTCATCCCCGCCAGCAGCCTCAAAGGCGTGCTGCTCCAGCACGCCCGCGAGACTTTTGAAAATGGCGAGTATGCCCGTGTGAACGGGATTCCTGAAGCCGCCAAACTGCTCTTCGGCGCTGCTGAGGAGATTGAGGGAGACGGCGAAAAGAAGCGGATCAGCAACGCTGGTTGTGTGCAGATCATGGAAGCCAAACTCCTGGCCTTCCCGGTCCGTTCCCTCGCCGGTTGCTTTGCCTGGCTGACCTGTCCCGCCGCACTGGAACGCTACCAACGGGATACCGGACGCCAATTTGCAGTGCCACAACCGGCCAAGGATCACGTTATTGTGCCGGGCGACTCCCAACTCACCATCCCTGGTCAAGCCCAGGTCGTATTCGAGGAATACGCACTTGCCACTCAGCCGGCGGACGGCGCAAAAGCCAAAGCGGTCGCCGATGCACTCAAAGGAATTTGTGCCGATCCGCTTTGGTCGGAATCACTGCACAAACGCCTGGCGATTGTTCATGACGAAAACTTCCAGCACTTCGTCACCACCTGCACCGAGGTGGTGGCCCGGATTGTCATTGATCCTAAAACGCGCACCAATGAAAACCTGTGGAATCAGGAGAATGTCCCTTGCGAGGCGCTGTTCTACAGTGTACTCACCGTTCTGCCATCCCGCCGCACCAATGGTACGCTTGATCCACATGCACAATTGGCCGAACTGTTGCCAATCCAAAACCCGCCCATCCTGCAGATCGGCGGCGACGAAACCACCGGCCACGGCCTGTGCGAAACCAAACGGGAGGAATTGAAGGAGGAAACGAAATGAAGACTCTGGCTCAAATCCGCGCGACCAATGCCCTGAAAGCAAGTCGCATCCCAGGCATGGGCTTGGGGCAAAAAGGGGGTAATGCCCTCAGCGGATTCCCCATGCTGATCAAAACCGATGGTCTGCTGGCTGCCGGCGCGTTCGCTGTTGAACTCAGCCCCAAAGGTGAACCCAAGCAAGCCGGCGCCAAACTCATCATGGATGCCGTCGCGGAACACCTGGCTTCCGTCGGCATTTGCAAGGCCGGCAAAGCCAAGGATTTGGTGGAGGAACTCGCTCGTGCCGAAGACGCCTCCCAGCTCCGCCGGGCCACAGCCGAGGCTCTTGCTTTCCTAAACTATCTGAAACGTTTCGTCGCCTGACTTATGCTCGCCGTCACCACACCTATCGAGAAAGCCCTCAAAAAGCGCTGCGATGCCTGGCATCTCCGGTTGGACAAATTCAGTTTTGAGCAGCGCGGCGGCCCCGAAGCAAAAACCCAGGCACTGAAAACGGTGCGCGACTGCTGTAATGCTCAAACATCGCGGGTTCACTTGGAAGCCACCATCCGTAGAACGCTCACTTGGATCAGTTGCATGGAGCGCCAGCACGGTGACCGTTTTGGTTCCGTGGAGCTTGTCTTGGATAGCCGCCTGCTCCTGCATCTAGGGCGGGCCAGTGTCTTGGAAAATGTGGGGCTCTACGCCGAACGCACCACCGGCCTGCCGCTCATCCCCGGCACCGCACTAAAAGGCGTGGTCAGCACCTGGGCCTGTTGGGCGGCTCACTTCAATCCCACGGACGGCTCCTTCCGTGAGTTCAGTCAGGACAGCACTCAACGACACAACTTTGCGAATGCGGAGGCACTATTGGCCGAGCGTATCCTTGGCAATAACGATCCGGACGGCTCTGAACAAGCCGGTGATGTCGTTTTTGTGAGTGGTTTTCCGCTCACGGCACCAAAGTTGGGGTTGGACATTGTGAACCCGCATTACGAAGCGGACGGCCGCGACAAGCAAAAACTCACTCCCAACGCTTTCCTCTGTGTTGAGCCGGGCATCATCTGGCGCTTCGTGTACTACGTGCGTGTTGGCACAACGGATGCCGTTAAACTGAAAGAACAAACGCAAACTTGGATTGAGGAGGCGCTAACCCAAACCGGTATCGGCGCCAAAACCGCCGCGGGCTATGGCCGTTTTCGTCGCCCTACAAACGAGGATCGAACCGCCCAGGAAAAACGTCAGCATGACGTGGTCGCAGCCCAAGCCAAGACTGCGGAGCAGGCCAAGTTGGACGCGGCAAAAGCACAGCAACACGATGAGGCCCAAGCCAAAATGAAGCAGGATTATCCCAACCCAGCTTCATTCAAAAATCTGGTTCTTAATAAACTGAACCCCAGTCAGCTTGAGCAACTTCGCAGCCAAATTCCCACGCTGCAAAAACCGGAGAATGAATCCTGGCGCGAGGAATTGAAACAACGGCTGGCCTCCCCTGACTACAAAGACATCCGCAAACGCCTCCGGGGGAAAGACTGGTTTCCCTCGGATTGGCTGCCGCCACAATAACGCCGCGCCATGCAACTAAAATTCCAAGAATACAAGTTTACCCTGCTCACTCCTTGCTTCAGTGGTACGGCGTTGGGCAAGAACGACGACCATGCCGAAATGCGGATTCCGCCGATCCGTGGGCACGTTCGTTTTTGGCATCGGGAGTTGTTCAAGGCAGACAACGCGAACCGTGTCTGGGGCAGCACCAGCGGTGATGAAGGCCAAGGCAGTCGGGTAGCGCTCCGCTTTGTCGGCGGGGTGTCAACCAAGCACGCCCACCCCCGGCCCACCATGCTGCCGCATAAGAATAACCCGAACCAGCGCGGGCCGCGGCCCGCGTTGGCCGCCGACGAATCTTTTACTTTTCACCTGCAGCGCCTCGTGGGTTGCACGGAGACCGATTGGCAGCATGCCCAAGCTGCCGTGAAACTTTGGCTCTTGTTGGGTTGCCTTGGACTGCGCTCCAACCGCGCTGCTGGCAGCGTGTGGCCTTTGGCGTCCGAAGATTGGCCCGAACCGCCCGCAACCCGGGAGGAGCTCAAGCAAACCCTGATGGATCTTAAATTCCGTTGGCCAGTTAGTTTGATTGGGGAAAATGCGGGTAAGGATGCAACGGAATTGCGGGAGACTGCCTCCGATACCATCAACGATGCGCGGCTCTTTGGTTCCGCCGGCAACACCCGCAAGCCTTCCCCCACCAAATTCAAAGTAATTCGGTTGGGACAAACGCACTGCCTGCTGGCCACCGCCCCGTCTGCCGGCGGTCGTCCTAATGTGCTTCCCGAGGCATACACACGCTTACAAGGCAAATCACGCTGGCAGGCACTCGGGCCCTGGCACCCCTTGCTCCCATGAAACTCCTCCCCTCTCACCGCTTGCCCCCAGCCGTCGCTCCGAATCACAAGGCAATGCTTGTGTCATGAGCCAGGCCAACTGCGACCTTCTTATCCTCACCGTGGGCACCGGCACTGCTGGGAAGCATTCCGATGTGGCCCAAGGGCTCGTCAACACCATCAACTGTCTGCAGCCCCGTTTGTTCTGGCTGGTCCCCAGCAACGATCCCAAATCCATTCCGGTGGCCGACCTGATCCGCGAAGGAGTGGCTAACCCGTCGGCATTCCAGCCGTGGAGCGAAACAGCACCCTACCATGCCATCCCCGAGCCGGACGATATCCACGAATGCCGTCGTCAGGTGCGGGAAGTCATTCAAGCGGCGGGAAAGATGCTTCGCCAAGGTGAACGCATCATTGTCAACCCGACCAGCGGCACTAAGCAGATGAGCGCCGGCGCTACGTTAGCCGCATTGGATGAAGCGGTGGGACGAATAGATTTTACCACCGGCCAGCGCGTGGATGGCGTCGTGAAAACCGGCACGGAAAGAATCCAGTCTTTCGACGTCCTGGCCTTTCTCCGGGAGCGGGATCTCCGGTCAGCAGATGAATTGTTTGCCGCCGGGGCGTTTTATGCCGCCGCCCGGCTTCTCCGGCCTTATTCGTATGACCCAGCGGCGGCTAAGGCCCGGGAACAGGCCCTCTGCCTCCATGAATGGCAGCGGCTTAACCATGCCCGTGCGGCCAGCCATGCCGCCAAATTTTCCGAAGAACTCCGCACCCATCTCCAGCGTCTCGCCGCCGCGGATGAATTCAGCACCGAACGCCTCGGCGATCTACTGGCGAGCGCCGACGAACTGGCCCGTTGGGGGGACCATGAGGAGGCCCTGGCCCGTTACTATCGGGCCGCCGAACAGACCGCCAAGGTTCGCTTGGTGCAAGCTCATAACCTGCGCCCTCCCTATCAACTCACCGTTATTCTCAATTTACTGCCGGTTGGCAGTCGGTTGGCGGATGAATTTCGTCGGAAAGCCCACGATGGCCGGGTGCTTTTGACCGCGCAGACCGCGTGGGACCTGCTCGACGCGTTGAACGACCCCCTCGCGAAGGCTTACTTGAAAGACCAACAGCTGCAGTGGGGACTCTATCGGCGCCATGCAACCATGTATGGCCACGGCCAAGGGACGGTGGGCGCCGCAGAAACCCAACAGGTGGCCGCCCGGTTACGCAACCTTCTCCAAGAACATTTTCCTGCCGCCCAAGCCTGTTGGCATACCACCCTTCGTCCCCGTTCGTTGCAATATTAGTATGTTAGTATGCGCGTTTTCCTCAACTAATCTTGTGCTGCCAATAAACTATTTCACCATAGAATAACGAACCACCACAAACTCCCCCAGCAACCGATGTCCCCGTTCCTCACACTTATCCAGTTGATCAGCGAGCAGACAATGCAGAATGTCCTGCCCATTCTGGCCCTGCAACCGGCCCGAGTCATCTCGGTCCAAAGTACCCAGAAGTTTACCCAGGCCGTCACCAACATTCAGTCTGCGGTGGGCTTGGCCCACCGCGACGGCATCGTCAAGGCCGTCCCTAACTTTGAACAAATCGTTGTTAATTCAGATTCGCCGCGGATTGAAGAAACCCGCCAAGTTGTCGCTGCCATTTATCAAAAACATCCGGAGGCAATTTTGAATTATACGGGCGGAACAAAAAACATGAGCATCGGCGCCTGGTTGGCTGCCCAGGCAGCGGGCGCACGGGCCATCTACTGCGATACCCCCCGGGAGTTCCTAACCGAACCAACCGGAGAGGGAACTCGGGAGATGACGTTTCCCATTACGCTTCCGGAATTGGCCCAAAAATTAACGGTGGAAATTGTCCTTGCGGCGCAAGGACTGCATGAAAAATGCAAATGGAAAGAAGGCGGCCAGAGTCCCGAAAACGAAGCGTTTGGAGAAATCGCCATGGAACTTGCCCACCAAGACCACACAACCATGCAGCGACTGCGTAACATCATACGCATGCATGGGCTCAATGGAAAAAGCGGCACCCCAACGAAAGAGGATTTGGATCGGGTTGACCAGAACCCCATACCGCTCGGGGATTTAGAATCCAAAGTCCGTCCCTTCCTTGAGGCCGCCAAGCAATGCGATTGGTTAATTGAAGTCGAGGGTTCAGGATGGTTTTTTAACGTGCGCAACGAGGGGGGGGGCAAAAAGCGCCGCCAAATACTTAAGTCAATAATCATGCATTTAGAGGGGGATGCATTTGAAATCTATGTGCAAATCTGCTTAAAAAAGAGCCGTCGTTTTACCCACTACTTCCATAGCGTCCAACCAAAAAGTGCCAGCGAAACCCCGGACTTTGGAGAAACCGATTTTCTGGCCTTTGATCCCAAGGAACTCAGTTTGACGTTGATTACCTGCAAATCCTCTCCCCCTTCACTCGAACATTTAGAGTCCGTATTGGCGCGGAAGGAAAAGTTTGGGGGACGATTTACCAAGGGCCTTCTCTGTGTGATGGGCGCTGATCAACCCCAAAAAGACAAACTCAAAATGCAGACACGTTTGTTGGGGTTGGAATTGGCCGTAGGCAAAGAGGAAATTATTTCGGTTCTACAATGCCCATCCGATGCAGACATTCCGCCAGAGAAGGTTGCGTCCAGCCACTGAGAATCCATGCCGCCGCCTCCCCCTCCCTTCGCTGGGTCGGCCCAACAACCCCACGTATCATGCCAGCCCTTTTTTGTGCTGCTGACGGGCGCCCTTTTGCCCGCTGAGATCATGGCCCTTAATCTTTCCATTCTCCGGCGCCGCCAAACTGGCGGAGTCGTTTGCTTATGAATCCCAGGGGTGCCGGCTTGTTCCGCCGTGTGCGGGAGGGGGCTGTGACCAATCCCGGTCCGATCGGCCTCTATCCACACCGGGCGCTTCGGTTGCACGGTCGCACCCACCTCTTGACGTATGAAAGCCCGATCCCCGGGCCGGTCGAAATTTTCAATCACAATCCGCATTGAACCATGAAAACAGGATCCAAGTCTCGATCTGTCACCTCGCGCAGAAGCGGGCCGATGCCTCGTGAACGCCCATCCCGAAGGCCGGCCAAGGCGGCGCTTTCAGTGCCGCCAACAACCGCCGGAGAAACGGTTCTTCTCGCCGTCACCGGCATGGCCCCGGCCATACTCACGGAAACAATCTGGGCTTTGGCGCATCCGACGGATGGCAGTGAGCCGGTCATCCCGACGCGCGTGATCGTGGTGACCACCACCCAGGGGCGTCAAAAGGTGAACCAACTCTTCGAGCCAGCTTCACAACTGGCCGGGCAAACACCTTGGGAGGCGCTCCGGCAGGCCTTGCAGGCCGGCGGACACAATTTGACGGGCAAATTGCGTTTCGGTCAGACCGCCGCTGACATACGCATCATCACCGCCCATGATGCCGCCACAGGGCGCAGCACGGAATTATCGGATATCCGCGATCAAACTGACAATGAAGCCGCCGCCGACTTTCTCCTCGAGCAGGTGCGAACTGTCGTGGAGAATCCGGACCTGAATCTGGTGGTGTCCATCGCGGGCGGTCGCAAAACCATGAGTGCTTTGTTGTACGCCTGTATGACGCTGATCGGGCGGGAAACCGATCGTCTGACCCATGTCTTGGTGAGCGAACCGTTTGAGAGCTTGCGGGGATTTTGGTTCCCTTCGCAGCCGGGGGCGGACCTTCAAGATCACGCGGGGCGGACGCACCGGCCGGCGTGGGCCAGGGTGGAGCTGGCGGAGGTGCCTTTCGTGCCGTTGCGCAACTTGTTCCGCCAACAACTGGGCCGAAAGGCCGGCACGTTCAGCCGCTTGGTAAATGAGTGCCGTCGCGACCTGCAACAACGCGCCGCCGAAGATTTGCGGGTGACGGTGGAAATCGCGCGGCCGCAAATCGAAATCAACGGTCAGGCCATCCGCCTTGCGCCGTTGGAGCAGTTGTTGTTTTTGTTTTTGGCCCGGCGCGCCAAACATAATGAACCGGCTTATGCCGCCTATAAGGACGCCATGGATGACGTAAACACCTTCCGCGAGGAACAATTGACCGTCGCCAAAGATTTCAATGACTGGCGTCATGCAGACTCGCTCCGGGCCGCGTGGGACGAACGGGCCATCACCAAGGCCGTGGCCGGCATTCGCGACAAACTCCGGCGCGCCGGGGGTGATGCCGCGCGCCTGGCCAGTTGCCTGCCGCGCAAAGGCGAGTGCGCCCTGTTCGTGCCCGGGCCGATGGTTTTCCTGAAATAAACACCGCGCGCTTATGATTTTGGCTTCAACTGGGAAGAACGCTCGGGTTGTCGTCCCGGCTTCAGCCGGAGCAAGTCCAAGCGACCCCGCACCCCGCCTTGGATGCAACCGCCGGCAGGCGGCACTCCCAACGCCCCCGCCGGCGTCGGCCGCCCCCGCGTTTGTCGCACCGCGCCCGCCGACGGAGTCAATCGCCTGAGTGACCTTCCCGGACGTCCGTATTGAAGACAGAAACATTTTGCCGGTTACTCTGTCGGTATGAAAAAATTAACTTTGAGTTTTGACCTCGGCGATTGGTCTCACCGCATGGAAATAGTCCTGCGCCTCGCGGTGCTGGGTCTGTTGGTTGCCGTGCTGATCAAACTTTTCTTTTTGCCGACTTTTACGCTGATTTTGAACCTGGCGTTGTGGGCGCTCCTCGCGGGGGCGCTTGCCCTGCTCTTGCGCGAACTGAGAACGTTATGCCCGTAACCCATCTTGCGGTATGCCCACTCTCATCCTCAACCAAGCCCATTGCCGCGTGGCCCTCGTCTCCGAACGGCTCGAAATCTACGGGCCGCCGCCGGATGACTCGACGACGGAACAACGGCTCCGGACCGTGCCGCTCCTGGATGTCGAGCGGGTGGTGGCCGGGGAAGACACCCATTTCACCCCGGCGGCGCTGGCGGCGATTTTGCGGCGGCAAATCCCCATTCAGTTTTTTGCCTGGAACGGCCGCTTCCTCGGCAGCTTTCTGCCCGCCCAAAATCACCACGGCTTGTCCCGGCTGCGCCAATACCAGCGCACCGAGGACCCCGCCTTCGTCCTGCCCCTGGCCGGCCGCCTCGTCGCCGCCAAAATTTACAATCAACGCCGGGTCCTTCAGCGGCTGCGCGCCCGCCGCTCTCCCGACGCTCCCGACGCACCAGCCGCAGCGGCCCCCGGCGCCCCGCCCGAGGTCCTCGATTGGCTCAACGCGCTCCTGGCCCAAACCGCCCGCGCCCGTTCCCTCGATGAACTGCGCGGCTACGAAGGCGCTGCCAGCGCCCGCTACTTCCCCGCTTGGGCCGCCGCCCTGCCCCCCGCGTTTCCCTTTGAGCAACGCTCCATCCGCCCGCCCCGCAACCCCGTCAACGCCTGCATTTCCTTTGGTGCCACCTTGCTCTACCACGAGGCGGTGGCCTTCATCCATGCGCACGGCCTGGATCCCGCCCTCGGCCTGCTGCATGCCACCGAAAATGGACGCTGGTCCCTGGCCCTGGACCTTATCGAACCCTTCCGCCCCGTCCTGGTGGAAGCGCTGGCCCTGGACCTGTTCAGCCACCAAATCCTGAACCACGCGCATTTCGATGCCCGCGACGGGGGCTGCTACCTCAATGAAGCCGGCCGCAAAAAATTTTTTCTGCAGTACGAACGGCGCATGGAACGCCAGTTCCTCAGCGAAAGTGCCGGCCATCGCACCACCCTGCGCCAACAACTCGAACAGCAAGCCGTCCAGTTCAAGACCGCGTTGGACCGGCCCGAGATCTTTGAACCCTTCCTCATGAATTAACTTGGCCCCCTCCACGCCCATGCCTGCCTTCCCCGCCATCTCTGGCTTCGTCATTTCCCCCCGCCGTTCCGGCTCGGAGGAAGAAATTCCTTCCGTTCAGCCGGGGGTTCGCCGGCGCCACCGGCAAACGGTTCGCCTCCCCGCCGGCGCCCGGACCAAGCCATCGGTTTGTGGTACCGGCTTCAACCGGTGCCACCCACCCCCTTGCCCGACCGTCCCCCTGTCGGACTGCCGGCAGGCGGCACCACCAACCGCCCTCTTGCCTGGCGTCAACAACCTCAATATGCCCGCCCTGCGTGAAACCCTCACCACCAACCCTCCCGCCGCCTGACGACTGGTGGTACCAAGCCTTTGCCAGCGTTCCTTATGAAAAATCGCCGCCGGCTCAAGATCAAATGCTCATCCTGATTGCCTACGACATCGCGGACCCCAAACGCCTCGCCAAAATCGCCAAAACCTGCGAAGACTTCGGTGTGCGCGTCCAGTATTCCCTGTTTGAGTGCCAGCTTGATCGGGAGGACTTCGAAACTCTCTGGCGGCGGCTGCTGGACCTGATCCACGCCGAGGAGGACCGCTTGGTGGCTTACCGTTTGGACGCGCGCAACGCCCGGGAAACCCTCACTGCCGGCACGATGACCTGTTCGGAGAAAGTTTGTTGCTACCTCGTATGAGACCAGCCGACCCCCTCAGGTCCTGAGCCTCGGCCGGGCTTTTCCTCCCAGCTCGTGACCTGGAGTCTGGCCGCTGAGCCGCAATGAGTTATGCAAAAATCTGGCGTTAAACCACGATGAGGGAGAAAAAAACGTCCCTCAAAAACAGGCTCGGGACCGAAAAGGGTTTTGCACCCTTGTCTGGCGGGTGTTTTAATACGCGGAGGGGCGAACGCCCCTCACGCCGAAAGGCATTGGAGACTTGCGGGAACCCACTTCCCGTTTCACCCACTTGCGGAGGGGGGGCGAACGCCCCTCACGCCGAAAGGCATTGGAGACTTTACTATTATCTAAAGTAATTGATACTGTAAGTTCTTTAGGGGCGAACGCCCCTCACGCCGAAAGGCATTGGAGACGGTGCTTTCAATTCCGGCGGGGAACACAGCCCCGCTGGCGGGGGCGAACGCCCCTCACGCCGAAAGGCATTGGAGACCATCTCAGCGGGGTCCGTAATTTTTACTATTGCCTTTGCGGGGCGAACGCCCCTCACGCCGAAAGGCATTGGAGACACGGACCGCAACCCGGTGCTTTCAATTCCGGCGGGGAACAGGGGCGAACGCCCCTCACGCCGAAAGGCATTGGAGACAGCAGTGTAGCACGTCATGGTTATGAAGAAGCGCTAGGAGGGGCGAACGCCCCTCACGCCGAAAGGCATTGGAGACATTGCGGTCTTGTACTCACTGAACTCACAGCAGAGGCCCAGGGGCGAACGCCCCTCACGCCGAAAGGCATTGGAGACTCAATTTGACTCGTGTATAGCGCACCCGCAATGGCGGCGCGGGGCGAACGCCCCTCACGCCGAAAGGCATTGGAGACATGATCGATGGGATTTAATGACTGAAAAAAATATTAAAGGGGCGAACGCCCCTCACGCCGAAAGGCATTGGAGACCGGGCCAACAGAATGGACCGTATCAGTCCTGCCAATCCGGGGCGAACGCCCCTCACGCCGAAAGGCATTGGAGACTTCCGTCGAGTCAAATACCTTGTACGCCCGTGCGAGAAGGGGCGAACGCCCCTCACGCCGAAAGGCATTGGAGACATTGTCTTGCCTTTCTTTTTTTGTTGTCTTGTTTTTTCGGGGCGAACGCCCCTCACGCCGAAAGGCATTGGAGACTGTACCGCCACTTTTGATTATCCCGTCCAGAATAAGTCTTGGGGCGAACGCCCCTCACGCCGAAAGGCATTGGAGACTATCCCGTCCAGAATAAGTCTTGCTAACTCTCTCGGATGGGGCGAACGCCCCTCACGCCGAAAGGCATTGGAGACCGGAAAACTTGAGCGGGCAACTTGATTTCGTAAACCGGAGGGGCGAACGCCCCTCACGCCGAAAGGCATTGGAGACTAAATGACCAGGCAATATGTCCAAATTGACAAGTGCTGGGGCGAACGCCCCTCACGCCGAAAGGCATTGGAGACGCGTGGCATTTATGCTCTGGAATAACTCATCAGGCATATCGGGGCGAACGCCCCTCACGCCGAAAGGCATTGGAGACATTTCCGGAACACGATGTTCCGATATTCCTGCCTGGGGCGAACGCCCCTCACGCCGAAAGGCATTGGAGACTCAGAAATAGTCCAAGCACTTCCCATTTCTGCTCTCAAGGGGCGAACGCCCCTCACGCCGAAAGGCATTGGAGACCAGGTGCTCGTACCACACATTGCCTTTTTCGTATGTCACGGGGCGAACGCCCCTCACGCCGAAAGGCATTGGAGACAAGTTCATTGCCCACGCGTTCGTTTTTATGCACTAAGTCGGGGCGAACGCCCCTCACGCCGAAAGGCATTGGAGACGCAGCATGGCCGGTCGATATCTTCATTTGACGATAGCGGGGCGAACGCCCCTCACGCCGAAAGGCATTGGAGACTTTGAGGACTTTGCCCCGCTGCTTTTTCTTCCTTCTCATTCGGGGCGAACGCCCCTCACGCCGAAAGGCATTGGAGACTATTTTTTTCATTGTCTTGCCTTTTTCTCTTCGGTTGCCGGGGGCGAACGCCCCTCACGCCGAAAGGCATTGGAGACACGTGATTCACGTCCTGACAGTTTTGTTGTATTTCAGTGGGGGGCGAACGCCCCTCACGCCGAAAGGCATTGGAGACTTATTAATGCCAAACGCAATCTCCACAAATGAGTTCATTAGGGGCGAACGCCCCTCACGCCGAAAGGCATTGGAGACGATTGAACCACAGATTTGTGGTTTCTTTCTTTCGTATCTCGGGGCGAACGCCCCTCACGCCGAAAGGCATTGGAGACCTCAGCCCGCCGTAGCCGCCCAGTCGCCATCCACGATGGGGCGAACGCCCCTCACGCCGAAAGGCATTGGAGACTTTGCGCTGACGCGGTCGTCCGTCGTTTCCGCCTTGGTGGCGGGGCGAACGCCCCTCACGCCGAAAGGCATTGGAGACAAACTCCGCCCTTGCGGCCCTCATCCAAGCCAGATAATGGGGCGAACGCCCCTCACGCCGAAAGGCATTGGAGACCAATCCGGACTGGCCCGTGGCCGCGTCGGTCCAGTGAGTGGGGCGAACGCCCCTCACGCCGAAAGGCATTGGAGACACTACGTCCCGGTCCACCCGATGCCCCTTCAGGCACAGGGGGGCGAACGCCCCTCACGCCGAAAGGCATTGGAGACGCCCAGATACCCCAAAACACGTTCGGGTCTGCCACTATCTGGGGCGAACGCCCCTCACGCCGAAAGGCATTGGAGACATTTCGGGGTTATATCGTACTTCCAAATAATGCCCGCTTGGGGCGAACGCCCCTCACGCCGAAAGGCATTGGAGACCAGAGGTTTTCTCTGACAAGCACCGACCTTTAGTAGGGTGGGGCGAACGCCCCTCACGCCGAAAGGCATTGGAGACGTTTGCTTTTTCATTTTGGTTTTTTCGGTTTTGCTCATGGGGCGAACGCCCCTCACGCCGAAAGGCATTGGAGACCTCACATTTGGGTCAGCATTACCGACACCATCACCGCCGGGGGCGAACGCCCCTCACGCCGAAAGGCATTGGAGACCGAGATACCGGTGCCCATAATACTTGCTGTCCCGGCGCGGGGGGGCGAACGCCCCTCACGCCGAAAGGCATTGGAGACGTTAAACGGCTCGGGGGGCGGTCGAGGGCGGTCGTAAAGGGGCGAACGCCCCTCACGCCGAAAGGCATTGGAGACCCACACGAGAAACTTCCAAGTCCAATACTTGGAATCACGGGGCGAACGCCCCTCACGCCGAAAGGCATTGGAGACGAATTCATTTCTCTTGCCTTTCTATTCTGTTGCCGCGGGGCGAACGCCCCTCACGCCGAAAGGCATTGGAGACACATCGGTCCAGTGAGTCTGTACCGCCGGTTTAATGGCGGGGGGCGAACGCCCCTCACGCCGAAAGGCATTGGAGACTTCGTTTTCGTTTTTATTGCATTGAAATAGGTTTGCTGTCGGGGCGAACGCCCCTCACGCCGAAAGGCATTGGAGACTTCGTTTTCGTTTTTATTGCATTGAAATAGGTTTGCTGTCGGGGCGAACGCCCCTCACGCCGAAAGGCATTGGAGACCCAAGTCCAATACTTGGAATCATGCCTTGGAAGTCTGTCGGGGCGAACGCCCCTCACGCCGAAAGGCATTGGAGACAGCGATCTGGGCCTTCCGGGCCCTTTCAGCCTCCAGCGGGGGCGAACGCCCCTCACGCCGAAAGGCATTGGAGACTATTGTCCCGATTTTACATCGGTCCAGTGAGTCTGTACCGGGGCGAACGCCCCTCACGCCGAAAGGCATTGGAGACCCCCTGCGATTCCCCATTTGTTTTGGGTCTTTGACCCTTTGGGGGCGAACGCCCCTCACGCCGAAAGGCATTGGAGACATCGCCTTTCACCAGGCTGTTTATATCCCGGTCCACAGGGGCGAACGCCCCTCACGCCGAAAGGCATTGGAGACGGGGGAAGTCTGTGTAAGCCAAATCACCATCCTTGTTGGGGCGAACGCCCCTCACGCCGAAAGGCATTGGAGACGGCAAGCTCTTGGTCTAACTCTATGACCTGCAAGGCGACGGGGGCGAACGCCCCTCGCGCCGAAAGGCACGGGGGGTGAGGGCGAGGATGGAGGATGGAAGGGCATCCCTCCATTCTCCGCGTCTCGGCGGTTAATTCACCAACCCGGCTTCCGTCCGGAATGCCGGCGCCCACAGGGAATGGGGACAGGATGGCACCTGTCCCTCCCACGGATAGCGAACGTCCTTCGCCGAAAAGCAGAACGACGAACATCCATTCCGCCTGAAGGCGGGACTACGAACCTGCGGTCGCTTGTAGTTCCGGCTTTAGTCGGTTTGAAACTGTCCGCGCGTGGAAAGGTTCGGGGCAAGGATGGAAGGATGGCGGGGGTGTCCCTCCATTCTCTGCGTCTCGGCGGTTAATTCACCAGCCCGGCTTCTATCCGGAATACCGGCGCCCACAGGGAATGGGGACAGGATGGAACCTGTCCCTCCCAAGGGAAAACAAAAAAATCCCGTCTGGCGCGGGCCGGACGGGGGGGGCGGAAAGCAAGCGGAATCAGGCTTTGGCTTCGACTTCCACGATCTTTTC